>OGCI01000007.1_pt1 | contig 295765 bp, 244 predicted proteins | sample 1570021 | NCBI WGS metagenome assembly OGCI01 (sample SAMN06264664, study PRJEB24512) | hot springs metagenome | isolation source: Hot spring water | place: South Africa: Tshipise | collected 2015-06-21 | reverse complement strand
TTCACAACGATGATGCAGCCATTGACAGCAGTAGTATTATATATGCCATTAGATGGATCAACAAACGTAACATTGACACCGACATTAGAATGGCAGGCAGTAGCAACAGCAACAGGGTATCAGGTAGAAGTATCGACAAGCAGTACATTTGGTACGACAGTATTCAGTGGTACAACAAGCAATTTAACCCAAGCATTGAGTGGTTTGAGCTACAATACAACGTACTACTGGCGAGTAAGAGCATTGCGTGGCAGTGAACAAGGTCCATGGTCATCAGTATGGTCATTCACAACCGTTCAACAGGCTACTGTAGGTGCTCCAAACCAAGCTTCGTTCATTACTTTCTCTCAAGTTACACCTAACTCTATGAAAGTTACTTGGTTGAATGGTAATGGTGTTGGTCGCTTGCTTTTGGTTGCAGTAGAGAGCCTTAATCCTGCCCAATGGAATGCAATTCTTAATGCATTAAATGCTAACGTTGCAGCTTATGCAGGAGTAAATGGTAACTGGAATAATAAAGTACCTGTTACTGCTGCAGGCAAAACTGCTTATGTTGTCGGTAGAACAACTGGAACAGCTCGTTCTGTCGATGTTACTGGTCTTACGCCCGGCACAACTTACTACTTCCACGTTACCGAATACAACGGTTCAAATCCAGCCGTTTACAATGTTAATCAAGCATCACTTAACCCACGCAGCAAAGAAACCTTACTTGGTGTAGTTGCTCCTGTTGCAATTGCCGCAACAAATGTTACTACAAACTCATTTTTTGCTAATTGGACTCTTGCTTCTAGTCAATATGACTATTTTGAAGCAGATGTTAACGGCGAAATCGTTGATGTTGGTGCATTCCCAACCGCTAATGGATTTACTTTTGGCTTCTCTGCCGATCCAAATACAACTTACCAATATAAAGTTCGAACTATATACAACAATAATACTAGTGCTTGGTCTAACGTTCGTACTGTGACCACTTATCCTTTGAATGTTGTTACGGGTCCTGAAACAGGTTGCCAATTCAATCCAAATGTATTTACAGTTAATCTAACTAATGTTAGCATTCAGTGGTATGCTGAAGATGCTGATGAAGCATATGATTGGGGGAATAGTTTAACTGCAATTTGGGAAACTGATGGCAATTATGATGTAACAGCATATATCACTGATGCTTATGGCAATACTGGTTCACATACAGTTTCAATTAATATTAATCCTGCTCCAGAAGTTACTTGTCCAAATTCATTTGATGTTTGCGTTGATGCAGGTTTAATTAATTTGTATCAATTGCAAGGTGCAACTCCTGTTGGTGGTATTTTCTTTGGTGAAGGAGTTGATGATAATGGTAACTTTGATCCAGCTGAAGCCGGTGTTGGTGTACATACAATCATTTACGCTTATCAGAATTCACAAACCGGATGTGATAACTATTGCGAATTTGAAATTACTGTAAATCCGCTTCCAAATGTTATAGCTCCAAACGATATGTTTGTTTGTGCTAATTCTCCGCAGTTCACTCTTACTGGTGGATTGCCAGTAGGTGGCACATACTATTTGAATGGAGTTGCAATTACGACATTTAATCCTTCAAATATGAATCCAGGCGAATACGAAATTGAATATCGCTATACAAATGCAAATGGTTGCACTAATTCAGACTACTTTACAATTACTGTCAATCCATTGCCAGAAATTACAGTTAACGGATTTGAAGTTTGTGTATCTGCTTCTCCGTTCCAACTTAATGTAGCAACACCAGCAGGTGGTGTTTACAGTGGCACAGGCGTTTCCAATAATATGTTTAATCCAGCTGTTGCTGGCGTTGGTAACCATACAATCACCTATACTTATACAGACGCAAATGGCTGCACTAACTCTGCTCAGTTTACTATTACAGTTGTTCCTACTCCAGTTGTAACCGTTCCTGCTGATATGATCGTTTGTATTGATGCCAATCCTATTACATTGTCTGGTGCTACACCTACTGGTGGTACTTACACTGGTAATGGAGTTGTTAATGGTGTATTCTATCCAGCTCAAGCAGGTGTAGGCAATCACATTATTACTTACACTTATCAAGCTCTTGGATGTATAGCAACTGGAACATTTACTATTTCAGTTAAACCTCTTCCAGAAATTACTATCCCAACTTATCAACCAGTTTGTGTTCTTGACAATCCATTTGCACTAACAGCTTCTCCTATTGGTGGAACATTCTCCGGTGCAGGTGTTGCCAATGGTATGTTCAATCCATCTGTTGCTGGTGTTGGTAGCCATACAATTACATATACATACACTGATAATTTTGGTTGTACAAACAGCGCTAACTTTGTCATCGTTGTTACTCCTGCGGTCGTAATTACTCAGCAGCCAACCGATGTAACTGTTTTAGCAGGTCAAAATGCTACTTTCTCTGTTGTTGCACAAAATGCTACATCATATCAGTGGCAAGTTTCTGTTAACAATGGTCCTTGGAATAATATCGTTGGTGCTAATAGTGCTACATTAGTCCTCAATAATGTAGATCTATCAATGAATGGCAATCGTTATCGTGTTGTTGTTGGTAATTGTGGAACAGTCATTAGTAATGCTGCTACTTTGAATGTTGAACAACCTCTTGTTGTTCCAACTGTTCAAGCAAGCAATATCAACTGGCTCAGCTGGGGACGTACAAACATTAATATGAACTGGGCTAATGGTAATGGAAACGGTAGAATCGTTGCTGCTGTTGAAAACTCAACTACATTCCCGAACTGGACACCGACCCAAAACCACAACTATGCAAGTGTTGCTAACGCTAACTTTGCTTCAGCTGCTTTTGTTGATCAAACATTAGGTGTTAAGATTGTTTATGCAGGGAACGGTAATTCCTTAAATGTTACTGGTCTTACTCGCAACACTAACTATGCATTCCACGTATTCGAATACAATCAAACATCTGCTGGTATTCTCTACAACACTACTTCGACAGTTAACAACCCACGTAGCCGTAAAACAGCGCTCAAAGAAGGTGAATTTAATAACGACACTCGCTACTTAGACGCTCCATTTGCTCTAAGCAGTGTTTCTCCAAATCCTGCTTCTGACAACATCTACTTCAACATCGAAGCTTACGAAGCTGCTTCTTTCCGCTTAGAACTTGTCAATACTTTGGGTGAGGTTGTATTCGCTACTAACTTAAACCTTTCAGAAGGCACTTGGCCAATGAGCATTCCAACTATGGACGCTACTGGTCGCCTTGCTGACGGTACTTATATGTTGAGACTTGTATCTAACGGTTACGCTCAAACTCAGAAAGTAGTTGTAATCAAATAACGCTACTTAACCTTACAATAAAAAGCCTCGGAGAGCAATTCCGGGGCTTTTTTATTAATAAATTTACATTTGAATATGGCGCATAGACTATTATGTTTAATGTTGAGAAAGTGACTTTTCATCTCAATATTAATTTGTAGCAATTGTATGTATAATCATAAAAACATTTCTTTTATTGAAATACTTAATAGAATAACGCTTGTATTTCAATTAATTTACTTATACGATTACTTACTGATTAATATTTCTAAATACTTCAGATTACAAAAATATATTCTCAAATATTTAATTATTGTTTCTACTGTAAACCAAATAGTGAAAAGACTAAATCTAATAAATATTTAATCAATGCCTAATTTGACGAAATTATCCTAAACCAGTAATAATTGATAGTATCAATTGCAAAATTGTTATTAATCTATATACTGTGAATAACAATTATTTAAATTCATTATTATGACTATTATTGTTCAATACCGCAAAGGTATTTATTCTTCTTGTATTTATTTCTGACTATTTTTTGTAGGTAACAATAAAAAGATAAACTATATAATATTTTTAATTTATTCCTTTCTTTTTGTCAAGCTTCATAAAAAAAGAGACGCATTATAGCGTCTCTTTAATAATAATTTATGATGTTTACCTTTATTTAAATATTGCTAACAAAATGCCGGCTGCAATTGCAGAACCAATAACACCTGCTACATTTGGTCCCATAGCGTGCATTAGCAAATAGTTGTGTTTGTTGTATTCAAGACCAACGTTATGAGATACTCTCGCTGCCATTGGCACAGCCGATACACCAGCAGAACCAATTAATGGATTTACTTTTCCACCAGTTAATCTATACATTATTTTCCCCATTAACACTCCACCAACCGTTGACATTCCAAATGCAATTACACCCAAAATTATAATAAAAATTGTCTGCAATCTTAAAAATGATTCTGCCGCCATTGTAATCCCAACAGCTGTCCCTAAGAAAAACGTTACAATGTTTATTAGTTCGTTAGAAGCCATTTTAGCAAGACGTTCTACAACGCCGCTTTCTCTTAAAAGATTCCCACCCATTAGCATTGCAATAAGTGGAGCTGTCGGTGGAACTACCAGAATACTGAAAACCATTACGATTATTGGGAATAAAATTTTAACACGTTTCGATACTTTCTTAGGTGGTTCCATTACTACTTTTCTTTCTGTATCTGTTGTTAGCAATTTCATTATCGGAGGCTGAATTAACGGAACTAACGCCATATATGAATATGCTGCCACAGCTATTGGTCCCAACAAATGCGGTGCTAATTTCGATGTCAAATAAATTGCAGTCGGTCCATCTGCACCACCTATAATACCAATCGAAGCCGCTTCCTTGAATGTAAAGCCAAGTGCTACTGCAAAAATAAATGCGGCAAATACACCAAGCTGTGCCGCTGCCCCAAGCAAGAAAGTTTTTGGATTAGATAGCAACGGACCAAAATCTGTCATCGCTCCAATCCCTAAAAATATCAACGGCGGAAATATCTCTAATTTTATGCCTTTCGAAATCCAATAATATAACCCACCTGCTTCGTGAAACACTGGTTCCCCATTAATCATTTCAATTACAGGCGCTACAAGCAAACCAGAATTAGGTAAATTTGCAAGTATTGCCCCAAATGATATTGGTAATAGTAGCAAAGGCTCAAATCCTTTTACTATAGCCAGATACATTAATATTCCACTAATTGCAAACATAATCAATTGGGGATAACCAATTGACCAAAATCCCATTTGTTCTACAAATCTCATCAAATGTTCAAACATTTCATCACTCCATTATTGATTCTTCTGAATATTGTGGGAACTTATCAAATTCATTCTTCCTAATGTTGCCCACGGTGAAACAGGCTGTGATTTGATAAATCTTATTTGTTTAATTCTAATCTTACTTGATAATGTAACCGATGCTGCTGCTGTCAGTATTGCTACTAAATCGTCTTCATTTTCTGATTCAATAATTGTTTTAGCCCTTTCTGCCTTATTTTTCTGTTTTTCTACAAGAAAAATCTCTAATTTGTTCACTCCCTCAATGATTAAATAAAACAGAAAAAGTACTGATAAAACACCTGTCATTCCTACTGTCAATACTAATAATCCTTCAAAAATGTTATCCCAAAACATTTTAACTCCTTAATTTTATTTTAATGCTTATTTTTATCGCATATTGCCGTACAAATATTCTTTATTGTCGGGTCGGATATTCTATAATATCTCAATAGACCTTCCGGACGGCATTGAACTATTCCAGCGTTTTGCAGTAGTTTTAATTGCTTCGAGACATTTGCTTGCATAAGCCCAGTTGCATTGATGATTTCAGTTACATTTTTTTCACCGTCAAAAAGTGCTCTAATGATTTTTAATCGCGAATGTTTCGATAACATCTTGAATTTTTCAGTCATCAACTTTAAATCGCTGTCAGAAAAGTATATCTCATTCATAATACATAAACATTAATAATTATTAATAAATGATAATTAATTATCTAAAAAAAGCATAAGATAAGAAAAAAATGTTTAATTGTAAAGAAAAAATGCGATAGATATTTATTTAAGATTACTCTTTGAGTGCTCCGGAGGTGAGCCCACGAATGATTTGCTTTTGGAATATGATGAATAATATGATTATTGGCAGACCCGAAATTGCTGCGCCTGCAAACAAATGCCCCCAATCTATTGATTGTTTTCCAAGGTAAAATGCCAAACCAACCGGAAGCGTTCTGAATGATTCTTCATTTGTGAAAAGAAAAGGAAATAAAAAAGAATTCCAATTTGATAGAAATGTATATATTCCTAAAACAAACAAAATTGGTTTTGCAAGTGGTGCTACTATCGTAAATAATATCTGCCACTCACTCGCTCCATCTATTCGTGCCGCATCTTCAATATCATTCGGCAGATTCAATATATACTGCCTTACCAAAAAAATTCCAAACGGAGTTACCATCCACGGAACTGTCAATGCAAAATATGTATTTATCCAACCTAATTCTACCATTAACCTATATAATGGTACCATTATCACGTGCGAAGGAATAAACAAAACTGCTATTACACTCGAAAATATTATTTTACTTGTAAGCGATTTCCATCTTGCCAAAGCATATCCTACCATCAGACAAAAAAGCAAATTGCTTAACGTTACAATGCTTGCAACCAATATTGAGTTGAAAAAATATATATCAAATCTATCACTTTTAAAAGCATCTATATAGTTTTTCAAAGTAAAGTCTGATGTTAGTAATTGAATTAGCGTTTTGCCTTCGGGATATTCTTTCAAAGAATAAAATACCATCAGTAGCATAGGCACTATCATACCTATTGATGTCAAGATTAGCACAAGATAGATTAATATTTTCGCAATCCTATTCAACTAATACCTTTTTGAGCTCATTTAATGCCGTAAATACTGCTCTTTCTCTATTGATATTTCTATTCCCACCAAAAATAAACTTCTTTGCATATGTCTTTTCTCGGCTTGATAAACCAATCCATACTGTGCCAGCAGGTTTTTCAGGAGTTCCACCTGTCGGGCCGGCAATCCCCGTAATACTAATTCCAAAGTCAGTATTAAAGATTTTTCTTACATTTTCAGCCATTTCACAAGCTGTTTGCTCGCTTACTGCGCCAAATTCGAGCAATGTCTTCTCTTGAACATTTAGTCGTATAGTTTTTGCCCAGTTCGAATAGGTAATTTCACCTCCAATGAAAAATTCGCTTGCTCCACTTACTGAGGTTATTTCTGCACCAAGCATCCCGCCCGTGCAAGATTCTGCTACCGACAAAGTTTTATTCTTTGTTTTGAGTAATTCACAAACTGTTTCTGTTAGTTCTTTATTTCCCAGTGGCAGAACAAAATTAGCGATTTTACTAATTAGTGTTTTTTCAATCTCGTATAATCTTTTGTCGCACGAAGAAAAATCCATACCTGTGACCCCAATTCTTAACCTAACACCCTTTGTCGATGGAAGGTAAGCAAGCGATTCGCCTTCTTTCATGAACTTTCTTTCGTCTCCGATTAATTCTGCCAAGTTCGATTCAGGTATTCCTGATGTGTGGATGGTTTTATATTTTACTACCGATTCGTGCCTTTTTTCAATTTCATTTATGAGTAACGGAATGATAAAATTTACCATCATTTCTTTCATCTCATAAGGTACTCCCGGCAACGATATGTAATATCTTCCATTCTCGTAGAATACCATCCCAGGAGCAGTTCCTAACTTATTACGTATAACCTGGCATTTTGATGGCACTTCTGCCTGAGAAAGCGATAATTTTGATATCTCCCTTTCTCTTTTTCTATGAAATTCTTCTATATCCGAATAAGCATCTTTATTTAGCAATAGCTGGTCGCCGAAATACTCCAGTAGAATTGATTTTGTTATATCATCACTTGTCGGACCAAGTCCACCCGTCATTATTATTACATCTGAACTTTTTTCAAGATATTTAAGCGATTCTATTAATCTAAATTTATTATCTCCAACAGTCAGGTGAAATATAATTTCTGTCCCAATTTCTGTACATTTTTCTGCTATCCATTGGGCATTTGAATTGAGAATCTGACCAATACATATCTCATCGCCAATCGATAGAATAGATACTTTCAACATAAACTTTCAAATTAATTTAATAAGATATGTTTATAACGTTTTAATTTTAATTGTAGTATCTTGCGAGCGCGAAATAAATTCGCTTTCACTGTCCCCAGCGGCATATTTAATCTTTCTGCTATTTCGCTATAATCAAGTTCTTCAAAATGACGCAATGAAATAATTTCTCTGAATTTTTCAGGCAATTCTTCAACAGCTTTTTTAATTATTTCAAATCTCTCTTGTTCAATTAATTTTGTATCAATAGTTTTATCGGTATCCTCAATCTCAATATATAATGCTTCATTCGATTTGTTGCTTTCAGCATTAATTGAAACAGTATTGAATTTTTTCTTTCTGATAAAATCAATACAGTTATTTGATGCTATCCTATATAACCACGATGAAAATGAATACTCAAATTTGAAACTGCTTAGTGAGTTAAATGCTTTTATAAAAGTCTCCTGCACCAAATCCGCTACATCATCTTCATCCTTTATCATTTTTCTGATTAAATTTGCCAAAATTTTCGAGTATCTCTTTTCGAGAATTTTATACGCCTTTTCATCATTTTTTTCTAAAATGAGTATGATTAATTCTTTGTCATCTTGACTTTTATTTCTAATAATATCTTTTTTTCTCTCATCCATAATTCTAAAAATATAATTATTTTTTTAATTTAAGAAATCTTTTTGCGTATATTTTGTCTTTATTAATTCTATTTTGTTGAATATTTTTATCGAAATAAAATGAAAAAAACAATAATATTGCTTTATTTTCTCTCGACTTTTTCGCTTTTTTCTGAATTAATAATAAACTCAAACCAAAATGAAATAATTATCAAGCTGAATAATCTTGAAAAAATGGTCATTAATAATTATGATCAGTTGAAACTATTTACATCGTTCGACACTCTCGGTAATTTTAATAGTTTAATTTTCCCAATTGCTTTGCAGAAGGATAATGATTTCCATTTATCTTACAAAGTGTATTCCTACAAAGCAACTGTTATTGAATTTGAAACTCAATCTAATCTTGCATTATTAGAGAAAATACATTCCTCAATACGACGAAACGTTAAAATTGCTCGACTTAAGCTAAATCCTTTTCTTTTCGAAAACGGTACTCCACTCATCGCTGATAGTTTAGAAATCAAGATTTCTTTTACTTATCCAATAAATACTTTCTCAAAAAGCAATAAAAAACTATTTGAATACGAAAAATCATTTTTCAGGGATATAATAAATCCTGAACATTTGCCAGCGATATTAGACAATTCTTCGATTAAGCAGCAGATATATCCTCAGTCCGCAAATTGGTATAATCCTAAACAAAAGTATTTAAAAATAGAGACCAATAAATTTTCAATTGCTGCAATTGATGGCTTGCAGATACTTAGTTTAATACCCGAATGGGAAAATAAACCAGTTGACGCTTTTCATCTGCTTTATATGGGGATGGACTATCCAATTTATATTAGTTCTGATAATCAATTCTTTAATTCTAAATCAAAAATTTATTTTTTAAGTAGAGCAGCCCAGGGAGATACGACTTATTTAGATTTCTACACTGATAAAGCTGTGTTCTATCTGTTCGTAGATGATAATAAAACACCAGTTCGGCTATCTTTATTCCCAGAAGTAACTGCAACAAATTCTATACAAATTGTTGAAATTGATTATCACATCGAACTTGATAAAGAATATTTCGGTGGGACTAATGATATTTATTCTCGTCAAGATTATCTTGAAGGGTGGTATTGGGCAAAAATTCATCGTTTTAAGGAGTGGTGGGAAGAGCAACTGTTCGGCTTTAAGCATTATTTCCCGATTTTGCCTTCCGAAAATGATTCTCTTCGTATCTTATATCGATTTGCTACTCTAAATATTTCTCTACCTGGCATTGGGCTTCAATATCGTGGAAAAGATCCCCTTCAAAAATATTTTTTCCATACAATTTTCAACAAAGACACTGCTAATGCTACTTTTGTCAATCAATGGACAGATTCAATTATTAGTTTCTCAGTCGCCGGCAATAATATTTATAATGGACTTAACGAGCTTAAAATACTCAATCGTAGAGTTGATTCTTCAAATGGATTGCTCGGAGTGGATTTCTTTCGCTTCCAGGGCAAGGTCAAGCCATTTCCGACAAAAGGTTTTATTCAGTTTGATATAAAAAAACTACAGCAACCAAGTAATCTAACAATTCCCGGATTTAACTCTTCCAATGTTGTTTTGCTCGACACTATAAATAAATTGATTTCATTCTCTAACGGTGTGGAAGGGTTCCGATTTGCTGCTTCTGCTGGTTCGCAAGCTAACACATTAGTGATAAATGATACTTGTGTTTATATTGATAGTGGATTTGTTTTTGCTTATCATAATTTCTCAGAAATAAGAGTTTTAATTTTCAATGATAACATCAGTTCTAATGTTCTTTCTTCAATTTATAATCAATTGCCAGATAATTCATTAGTGCTTTTTGCAAATAATATGCGCAAAACTTTACCTTCTGATGTACGTTCCTTCTTCCAAAGCATTGGTAGCAACGAAATGTCCAATTACTCTTCCGACAAAAATTGGGTCTTTGCATCGTTAAAAGGAAAATCCGAAAAATTTGAAAAATTAAGCAATAATATTGCATCTATTAATGGTTTCTTTGCACAGAAAAATGCTGGATCGTTTCAAATTAATTTTGATTTCGAAGCAGATAAGAATTATTCTATTTTCTTGAATTCATTTAACTCTATTCAAATTCCAGTTGTCAGTTTATCTAATGAAACAGATTTACCTAATGAAAATAAAGGCGCTGAGCTAATAATTGTTTCTCATAATAAATTTTTCGAGAAAGCTAAGCAGTATTCAGAATACAAAGCAAGCAAAGGTGTTTCAAACATTTTAGTTGATGTTGATGATATATACAAAGAATTTAATTATGGTAAAATTTCTCCACTTGCCATTAAAAAATATTTACTATATGCCTACCAGAATTGGGAGATTAGACCCAAATATTTACTCTTGATTGGAGACGCCTCCTGGGACAGCAGGAAAGTCCTTGCAGGTAGCCGTAGCGATTGCTTTATTCCATCTTTTGGTTGGCCAGTTTCAGACTATTGGTTCGGACTTTTGGACGGAGAGGATTTCGATCCAGAAGTAATAGTCGGGCGTATTCCAGCCCAAACAAAACAAGAAGTTGCTAACTATATTGAAAAAGCAATTGCTTTCGAAAACCAACCAAATGCCCGCTGGATGAAAAAATTCTTATTTCTTTCTGGCGGAGATAGCGAATTGCAACGCCGTTCATTCGCATCATACCGTTATAATGTTTTCGACAAGGTTGAGCCATACCCGATTTGTGCCGAAACAGCGTGGGTGGGAATAAAAAATTTCAATGCTGGTAGCGAAGAACAAAAAAATGAAATATTGTCTCACCTAAATTCTGGAACTATCTGGACTTTCTTTTTCGGACACGCTTCTTCGCAGGTGTTCGATTTAGATGGCTGGCACGTCGAATATATGAACAATAAAGGAAGGACAGGCTTTCTTTCCACTCTCTCTTGCAATGCTGGTGCATTTGCCGAACCTCTTGATTTTCACGGTAGAAATGAATCTTACGTCCTTGCGAAAGATAATGGCTTTGTTATTACTTATGGTTCAACTGGTGTTGGTATGGTCGAAGGTGCCCTTTCACTGATGACTTATATGGTTGATGGTTTTTCGGACTACCGCATAGCACTTCGACGTGCTGGTGATATTTTGCTATATGGAACCTCTCGTCTCGATCCTTCTCAATGGGTGTATTATGTAACTCGTGATTTAGTCAGCCTTCTTGGCGACCCAACTCTTTCTATTCGATTAGGTTATGAACCTGATCTGTTTATACCTCGCAATGAGATTTCCATTTCAAACCAAAACAACGAGACTGTTCTCTCCGAAACTGAAAAATATGCCACTGTTAAAGGTCGAGTTTATAACAATGGTTATGCCCAGAACAATCCTTTGTATGTTCGCCTAATTCGAAAATACGAAAATCAAGCAGATACTTTATTCCAGCATTTTAATCTAATCTGCAATATAGCCGAGTTCGAATTCCAACTTCCAATCGAAAATTTACCCGGAGAACATTCAATTGAAATATTAGCACAAAGCGATTTCTTTGTGGATAAAAATTTTTCTGATAATTCAGTGAATTCTACTTTCTTTGTGTATTCCCAAAATATTATTCCAATCGACCCACAAGCTAATTGGAATGTTACTCCTCATAATCTAGTTTTTCGTTTTATTAATTTTTTCGACAAGGAACAGGCTGCTTTTTATTTAGATATTCTTTCAGTTAATGATAAAGATACTAATATTATTGCAAGTTCAGAAGGTCGACAGATTTTTGTTTATGATGGATATTTGGATTGGAAACCTGAAATTGAGTTGGAAGCCAATAAATCTTATGTTTTACGGTATAAAGTTCTTAATTTATCCACTGGAACATCGAGCTATTATTCGTTTTTACCGTTTTATACTTCGGATAACCAATTAAGTAAAACCCAAATTAAAATTACAGATTATTCAGATTTTTCTAATTTTCAATTCGACGGCACTGAAATATCTGATGATAAAATAAAAATCAAAAATCCAAAAATACACTTTTCGTTGCTCGGGCTAAACGGCTATCCTACTGGCGAACTCGATTCCTGGGTGAATATTACTCTTGGCAACGATGTGTATATTGACCACCGGTATTACCGTGGTTTCAACGTTGTTGTCGTGCCTAAAAATCAACGATTGCCGAAAGGTCGCTATTATAGATTTGATACATGGGAACTGCCTGATGATGCTCGCAACTTGGTTAGGCTTCTCCGCGATAGCGTAACAAATGATGATTATGTTCTGATTGCTACTTGCAATCAATCTTTCCGTGCTTTCGAAGAACTTGTTCCCAATACCGATTTTGCTTATATCGATAGCCTTCGTTTGCTTCTCAAAGATTTGTATCACTCTAATCTTGCAGAACAATTAGCTTCCAATAAATCTTTTGTTTATGCAGGTGGAAAAAGCAGTAATCAAATTTGGGAAAGTATCAATGATTTTGATAGTGCAATGGTCGAAGGTTACCTTGAATTTTACTCGCTTAATGGTAATGCAACTTATTCTTGTGTTTCTCCTGCTAAAAGGTGGGGCAGTATCAAAATAACTGGTTACTATGATGAACCTGAAAATATTGAAACACAATTAACATTTTTTTCTTCTGATAACTCACTTTCCTTGGATACTACACTTCTGGGAACAGGTTTATTTAGTCTTTCCAACGTTTCTTCCGAAAAATTCCCATTCTTAAAGATCAATTTATCTTTAAAGAAATCGCATTATTTAGACGACATTTTTATTGATGATGTTACCATTGATTTAGAGCCATCAGAAGAATTGCTACTTTTGCCAAATTCACATATTTCTTTTCCAAACATTTTGCGTGGCGATACTAACGAAATCCAACTCAACATTAAAAACTTATCTTTACGTTCAAATTCAGGTAATATCAAAGCTCAAATCGCTATTAAGGACCAATTTAATGCTAGCGCTCAATATCAATTTACTCTTGATACAATCAAAGTAAATGAAACGCTTCCCTTTGTTGCTAAAATCCCAACTGATAATTTTAGCGGGACAATTTCGATACAGTCATCAATTACTTCATCTCATACAGAACGCTTTCTATTCAACAACATTCGTCAGACTAACTTCAATACGCGAGAAGATACAGTTCGTCCTTGGATTATTGCTAAATTTGATGATAAAATCGTAAAAAACGGCGATTATATCTCAAATTCCCCCCTAATTTCTGTTGAACTCTATGATAATTCACTTTTGCCTGTTGTCAGACAAAATGATTTGCGAGTCCGTATCAATGGCGTTATGCAAACACCCGAACGCTGCAAATACTACCAACTCGAAACTTTTGGAAATACTCGTCCGCTCAAAGCCAAGCTTACAATTATACCTGATACTCTTAGAGAATTAGATAATTCGGTACTTATTTATTTTTCTGACGCTTCCTCTAACCGTGATACCGTAAAATATTTCCTGAAAATTTCCAAAAATGGTGAAATTAAAGATAATTTGATTTATCCAAATCCTTCAAAATATAAAACTAATCTTAAATTCTACTTGCTTTCTCCCGAAAACAATCAATCGTTTACGATCTATTTCTACAACTCTTTTGGACAAAAAATTCGTCAATTCAGTTTTATAGCTACAATTGGAGAAAATATTCTAAGTTTCGATAATGTTGACGACCAGAGGAATTTGTTGCCCAATGGTGTTTATTTCTACTCAATTATCAGCAATAACTCAATTTATTATGAATCAGTATTTGGTAAGTTTCTGATTAATTATTGATTTTTTTTCATCAAAAAATAATTTTTTATTAAGCAAAATTATTATTATCTTGAGCTTTTAGTAAGTTTTTGTTAATAATATTAGAATGATTTATGGCAGAAGAAAAGAAAAAAGTAAGTTTAAAAGATTTTCCACCAATGTTTTGGTTGGTTATCCTTTTTGAATTTTTCGAGAGAGGTTCATACTATGGTATGATGAGCATTCTCTCCGTTTATCTTACAGACCAACTTAATTTTACAAAAGAAAGCGTTGGACTTATTAAAAGTACAATCCAACCGCTACTTTATTTCCTTCCGATTCTTGCCGGAGCAATTGCCGATAGAATGGGTTATCGTCGCACCCTTATGGTAGCTTTTTCTTTGCTCGGAATTGGCTATTTTCTCACAAGTCAGACCACGGCATATTCAGCTGTCTTCTTCTCATTAGTCATTATGGGACTTGGCGCGGGAACATTTAAACCAATTATTTCAGGAACTATTGCCAAAGTAACAGACGAGAATACTTCTTCCGTTGGATTTGGAATATTCTACTGGTCTATTAACCTTGGTGCTTTCCTCTTTCCAATGTTTTTAGTCCCATACTTAAAATCTATTGATTGGAGCTATGTAATGATAGCTTCTGCAATTTTTACTGGTGTTATGGTTATCCCTACTTTACTGTTTTTCCGTGAACCAAAACGAGAAGAAAAACCAAAAGAATCTTTAGGCACTGCTATTAAAGCAATTTTCAGCAAAATCGCTATCGTTTTTATGGATTGGAGATTTATCCTATTTATTTTCCTTTATTCGCTCTTTTGGATTCTCTACTTCCAAATGTTCGATAGCGTTCTTTGGTATGTTAAAGCATTTGTCGATCCAACTCCACTTAATAATTTTGTTTATAATACTTTTGGAATTAAATGGAGCTTTGATGTCGAACACGTTACCGTTATTAATGCTCTTACTATTATTTTACTTCAAATTGTTATTTCGGCACTTGTCCGAAATGCACGAGCTTTCCCAACTATGATAACAGGTATTTCTATTGCTACTCTTGGTATGGCTATCCTTTCATTAAGCACCAGCATTTGGGTGTTTATCGCGGGTATTTTCATCTTTTCAATCGGTGAAATGACCGCTCACCCAAAATACATTTCTTATCTTGGACTAATAGCACCACCAGACAAAAAGGCTACCTATATGGGATTTGGCTTCCTCTATGGGTTCTTCGGTTCCTCAATTGGAGGTATAGTTGGTGCTTTTCTCTATGTTGCTTTTATTGATAATCCAATGATTGCTTTCATAAAAGATAGATTAGCTGCAAGCGGCTCCGATATTGTTCTCCCCGCAAGAGTTACCATAAACGAAGCCTTAGCCGCTGCAGAGCAAATTGGTCTCACCAAGGAACAAGTTGCCCAATATGCACATCCATCAGAACTTTGGTTGATTTTTGCTGGTATTGGAATTTTATGTATTATCAGCCTCTTCCTCTATGAAAAACTTATTGGAACTCGTGATACAAACAACAATAAATAAAGAATATTTAATGATATTTTTACAAGGATGTTAGTTTTTTTTCTAACATCCTTGTTTTTAAATAAATGAAATAATTCAAAAAAATCTGTAACTTTATGAAAACTATTTTTGTCTTACGTTCAAGTGTAATGTGCTTAATAAATGTTTAAAAGTAGCAAACATATTGCAAGTGATAGCGAGATTATCGAAGCTGCTGAAAATTTCAAGAAAGGTAGTGCAGAAGCATTTCATATTTTGTATAATAAATACCAACAAAATATTTATCGCTTCTGTTTGCGTATGCTTGGCGATTCTGTAATTGCAAAAGATGCCTTTCAAGAAATTTTTATAAAAGTTTATGAACACCGGACTAATTTTAAAGGAAATAATTTTGCTGCTTGGCTTTATACTATCGCTCGCAATACTTGCTTGAATTATATCAGAGCTCGCAAAGAACACGAAATTTTCGACGAAGTCTATCACGGTCAATTGCGTATGCCAAGTAGTGATGTTGGTATGCGTGAATTTATCGAAAAATCAGTTGCCCAATTGCCAGTTACTTTGCGGGAAGCGCTAATACTACGCGAATACGAAGAACGCTCTTACCAGGAAATTGCCGATATACTAGGCATCGAACTCTCTCTTGCAAAAGTTAGAGTACACCGAGCAAGGCTTCTTCTTCGTAGAATGTTGCAACCAATTATGAAGGAAATACATGAAACTTGACGATTTAATATCTAAATACCTTGATGGTGAACTTTCTTACGACGAGGATATTCATCTTCGCAATTTGCTGAAAAACAATCCAGATACCAAGGCAGAGTTTGATTCTGCTGTGCTTATCAATTCTGCAATTCGCGAAGATGCTCAATCTATTCAGGCGTCACAGGATTTTCTCAAAAATACAGAAGACTTAGTCCTGATGCGTATCCTGTCGGCTAATGAACCTGCTGTCGCTCAAAAAGAAAAAAGAAAACTTCCTCTATGGTTGCCCGGACTTTCTTTTATGTTCGCTTTGTTTATGATTGCTACTCTTTATTTTATTACAAATACTTCAAATACAGATTCTGTTAGCAATTCCCGTGCTCTATCACTTAATAATCCGAGCAGTCAGCAACAGCAAAATAACCCAAATTTATCTGATGATTTTTCTGATACTACAAAACAGAATACCTCTACACCAAAATCTCATTCACCGAAAGTTTTTGTTTCCAAATATAACAAAGATTCTCAAATCGCTCAGATTTTATCAGAAAGTAATTCTAAATTATCTGAAAGCTTTTCCTCAAATGATATTCTTTCAGATGCAATATCATATAATTTATATCAACCTGCCATTAATTCTAAAATTGTTGAAGATTCAGAAAATATTTCAAAGGCTTTAAGTAGTAATAATTATTCTAACGAAAAACTTTTAACTACTTCTAATGCTTCTTCGTTTACTTTATTTTCATCTCGGTTGCTTTCTTCAAATTTTGCAAATCAAAATAATCAAATTAAACTGAATCCTAATGCTAACATAAATTTATCATTCCTTGAAAATTTCACCACTCCTGTTATATTATCAACACTTTATACCGCAAACTCTATTAATAAAAATGCTAAAACCATTTCCTCTCTGTCACAGAGTATTGCTTATAATTGCACCGAGGATGTAGCTTTGGGTATAGAGTTTGGCTATACAGAATATAATTACGACAGAACAACTATGATTAAAGTTCCTTTTACAAATGGTTCTCTTAACTCAAAAGTCGAAATTGGGAATAATCACGACCAATCAAGTGAGTATGTCTATATACCAATAAATTTAGCTCAAAACTACAAACAATATTGGGTCTCCACATTTATGGATTATGATGTTTTTGATTACGAACGTATTTCTCTAAATACAAGAATTGGTGCGGGATTATCTGGCAATGGAGCTATGTTTTATTCAAGGCTTATTTCAGATGTCGAACTTTTCAACGGTGTTTATTTGAAATTTGGCGGTGAAATAAAATCGTTCGAAGGACTTGTTCTCAATGCTAAAACAAAATATATTACTACTGGTTCTTTGATTTATGGAATTAAATTAAAACTTTATTAACAAATATTTCACATTTTTTATGTTTGATGAATTTTTTTTGTATATTTGAAAAATGTATAAAAATACATTCAATACTTTTACCAATAATTTAAGAGGTAGATAATGATGAAAAAATCTACTGTATTTTTGTTTTTGATTATTGCTTCTGCTTTAATGACTAATTCGTTATTTGCAGAAGTTATGTCTAAACAACTTCTTCCTTCTCCTGAACGCAGTATTAATTTGCCTACCGTAGGAGTTGAGAATGTCAAGTATGTAAAATCTAATTACAAAGTGCAAGCTAATTCTAAATTCGTCGTTTTTGATTCGCTTGCTAACGTCTATTCTTACGGGAATATGATGACTAACAAAGCTATCAAATATGAGCCTAAAACAAATAAATTGGTAACAATTAAACGTGGTTTCATTGATAATGATCGCTATCCAAACTACTCAGGCAACAATACTAAAAATAACTTGTTTATACGCGTTTCAAGCGATTGGGGCAAAACTTGGGAACCTGCTAAAATTGCTTACGATAAAACTGTATCCAATTTTGATGAAGCTCGCTACCCGAGTTTCCATCCGTTTGTATTTGAAAATGAATTAGCTGTTGGCTTTAATGCTTCAAGAGTAATCGAAAAACAAAGTGTTTGGACTGGACATATTGTAGGTTTCTGGAACGATAGCTACGGCTCTATTCCAATTCGCCATTCAAAAGATGTTGCCGGCTATTCTGGCTTGGAATGGGGAATTGATTCTCGTGTTTATGCAAATACTACCGAAGATGGTGAAGGCTTTTATCACCTAATTGTTAGCCGTATTTCTCCAACCAACAACCAGGATGTTGCTAATGCCAACCATATTGGATTGAGAAAAGTTATTGAACTTAGCGAATCTTCAATCCAACATATAATCCCTGATGCTTGGTCGAGCTCTAAATTCAGGACTGTCAATCCCGGTTATCGTTCAAATGAAGTTGTTGATTTCAAAGAATTTGGGAATGGTAATCTATGTCTTGCTGTTTTTGGTGGTTTCGAAGCTTATTCAATTCAAAGAAATACCTTTGGTATTTCTCTTTCAACTGATAAAGGTCGCACTTGGTCTGAATTTATTTTGCTTCCTTGGAGTGTTGTGAATAATTTTATTACCTCCAAAGGACACCCTGCTGATAGTGCTGTGTTTATTTACGACAATAAAGCTTTTACAACTTATGAATTGAACAACACTACTTTTATGTCCTTTGTTGCAAAGCTTCACGCTTATGGCACCGGCGAGACTATTTCTTATGTTGTTGAAATCAATTATAATTATAATACAGGCGTATGGAATATTTATCCAATCGCACAAGATATTGGCGGATGGATTCTTTATCAGGATATTACAGATGCTAATAATCAACGCACTAACTGGAATGATAACGAACTCGACGTTGCTCGTACTGTCGATGGACGCTATCTTTTAGCTAAATGGGTCGGATTAATTGATTACGACCCTGAAAATAGTACATTCAGAACAACAGACGTTTTTGTTTCTATCAGAAATACTTCAGAAAATTCCTGGTCTGCCCCAATAAATATTACTCAATCTGATGAATTAGATAGAATGACAATGTTGCCAGATTTAATCCCAAACGACCTGAAAAATGTTCCTATTTTCAAAATGGCAACAATTACTACTCCTGGTATGACCGAACAACAAAAATTCAATGAACAATTCTACGGTGGCAAAGATCAATATTTGCTAGTCGGCAATTTCGATATTCTTGCTTCAAGCGTCGAAGATGAAGAACCTTGCAATTGTGAAGTGAAAATTCTTCACGTTAAACCAAATCCTATCTCTTCTAATGGGTCTTTGTCTGTTACTTTCTATATGCCCAAAGAAGATAAAGCTAATTTGACAATTTTTGATGCCACAGGTAGAATAGTTGACGATCTGAAAAAATTCGATAATACATATCAATTCGGACCTAATACTATCGAAATTGATATTTCTGGAAAGAATTTGCAAACAGGAACTTATTATTTAGATATTTACAGTGGCGGTAAACGAGATACAAAAGTAATAACAATTGTTAAATAAATGTTTTGTTTATTTTTTAGCTAAGTTTGTTATAGGAGTAAAAAAATGCGGAAAATTATTCTATTGCTTCTACTTGTAGCAATAGCACTGCCAACAGATGCTTTCGCAAGTATTCACGGTGTTTTAAAAGGACGCGTTGTGGATACTGATGGCAAAGGTGTTATTGGTGCAAGTGTTCGTATCGAAGGAACAACGCGTGGTGCGGTTGTTCGTAGTCCGAATGGTGAATTTACAATTGCAAACATTGTTGCTGGAACTTACAAAGTTCGAGTTACCGCTGTCGGCAAAGCCGAATATGTTGTCGAAGTGCGTATCGTTGCCGACCAGGTTACAGAAATTAACGTAAGACTTCGTGATGAAGGCGTTCAAACAGAAGTAATCGAAGTAATTGCCAAGAAAGAATTGGTTGATAAAACCGCTATAGGCTCGAAAAACGTTCTTTCTGGCGAAGATCTCACCAATATTGCTCGCGAAGGTTTAGCAAGCGTTGTTGGTATGAGTGCCGGTGTTACAAATACTGGTGGCGGTTTCGCAATTCGCGGCAGCCGTGCTTCTGAATCTCAAATTCGTTACAATGGTCTTGATATTGGTAATCAGTTCACTGGTGGTTTCGGTGCTGCTGGTTCATACTATGCTCCTATCGTTTCTACTAACGCTACCGAAGAAGTTCAAGTACTCAAAGGGAGTTTCTCCGCAGAAGTTGGCGAAGCATTAGGTGGTGTTGTCAATACTGTTCCTAAAACTGGACGCACTGACCGCTACGAAGGTTTCTTGCGCTATAGAACTGACGCTGCTGCTCTCTGGGGACGTCAAAAAAATGGACTTAAAGTAATTCAAGATGGTACTCGATATAAAGCTATTGACTATGGTGAAGGTCACAAACTTCAAGGCAAAAACGAGCATCTTGTCGAATTCGGTGTTGGCGGTCCACTTCCTTTAATCGATGGTTCTACTTTCTATATCTCAACAAACTATCTTTATGAAAAATATCGCAACGCAAGCTATAAAATATTTGATCCTCTTGGTAATAATTTAGGACACATGCCTGATAACCAATTATGGAGAAAAAACATTACTAGTGTATTGTCTTTTGCTATTACTAACGACATTAAACTTATCACCGGCGGTATGTTCGGTATGACTAATTATGAAGTTTCTTCTCGTTCTTGGCTTTATGCAAATGATGAAGGAACGCCTCTGATGAAGAACGGTAAAGTTGATATTGTTAATGGAGTCCCCACTCCTAACGGTATTCCTGAACGCATTGCAAAACAAAATGTTGTAAACATTCAACTATCGAATATATATGCTCGTATTAATCATACATTAACTGAAAGTAGCTATTATCAGCTTACAGTATCCCAAAATATTCAAAATGAGGCAGGTTCAAGAAGAAAGAAATGGGAAGATCCAGGTTATTTCAGCGGCTTCGAACTTTATGAACCAGAAGATAAATACATATATGATGGTATTTTAAATAAATTAGTTCCTGCACCACAAGGTGTTGGTGACAAGATTATTGATATTTATCAATCACTTACAGAAATTCGTACATCCGAAGACGGATATATTAAAAAAGATTTTATTGCGAAAAATCCTTTGACTGGATATTACGAAGGTAGTGGAAATGCAACTGGTTCAAACAATGCTTATGGTTTGCCTAATGCTTATTACACTCATGGTAATTCAAGCGGCTTTGAATTTCGTGAAGGTTCCTATATACAAATAGATGGTAGCTATACTAACGTTTTCAAAACTGGTGATTTCGACCATAATGCTAAAGCTGGTTTCGAAATGCGTTTTGTTGAGCTTCATCGTCATCAAAACTCAAATCCTTGGGATGGTAATCCATTCTACGATATTTATACTGACCGCTGGGGTGGTAATATCTATGCTGATAATGAACAACTATACAAAGAATCCAGTAAACCTTTCAAACCATTCAAATTTGCTGCTTATGCTCAAGACCAATTTTCTTACAAAGGCATAATCCTTTCTGCTGGTTTGAGATTGGATATGTTTAATTCTAATTCACTCTATAGAACTGACCTTTCCAGATTTACTTCTATCGTAACTGATAGAAATACATTCAAAGATTCTGAAATGAAATATCAGGTTAGCCCAAGAATTAACATTACTTATCCAATTACTGAAAAATCAAACCTTTCTATTGCTTACGGTATGTATTTTAAAACGCCCCTTCTTTCGAACATCTACGATAACTTTAATGTTTCAAGAATTCGCTCCGGCAGTAGTTTAGGAAATCCTAATATGGAAGCTGAAAAGAGTCGTCAATACGAAGTCGCTTATAGAAATCAATTGTCGGAAGACTTCTCGATGACTATTACTTCATATTTCAAAGATACATATAATCAATTAGGGGTTATCTATGTTGCTGCTACTCCCGATCCTTTCTATTTGCTCGACGTTACTGAATACAGTAATTCTCGCGGTATCGAATTCGAACTTTATAAGCGTGCTTCCAATAATTTAGGTTTTCAGATAAATTATACGTTGTCCTATTCTGATGGTACTTCTTCGAGTGCATTTGATAACGCAGGAATCGATATTGACCCATATTCTCAAAAACCAACTTTCCCACTGGCTACTTATCCTCTTGATAACGATGTTCGCCACGTAATTAACTATAACATTTTCTTCTATTGGCAAAAAGGAGAAGGTCCTTCAATCGGTGGTATTTATCCTCTTGAAAATACTACATTCTCATTCACAGGTGGCTATGAGTCCGGCTCCCCATATACTCGAGTTGACCTTAATGGTAGACCAATTTCAGAACGTAATGCTGAACGCGGTCCATCATATTGGAGCTTAGATGGTAGAGTTGCTAAATCTTTCTTCCTCCGTAATTGGTTCGGGCAAGGTATGAAAAATTCTCGCATCGAATTCTTTGCTGATATGCGTAATATCCTAAATATGCGTGGTCCTGCTGGTTTCTATACGACAACTGGTGACCCAATTGATGATGGACGTACATTAGATCGTGAAATTGGTACTTTCTCGGAAGTGCCTCTTTATAAAGAAGCAAATTATGCTCAAGCTGAAAGCTTCCGTTCTGACCAATATGACTCTTATGGAAATAGATTATACAATCCCATTGCTGATTTAGATGGCAATGGAATTGTTACTCAGCTCGAAAAATACCAACAGTACTTAAAAAATGCTGAAACATCAATGAAATTCCGTTCCTTATTCCGTACGCCATTTAGAATTTGGCTCGGATTTAATATGTATTTCTAATTGAGTTTATGATTAATAATATAAAGGATGTAAAAAGAATATGAATCCTAAAAAATTTCTGCTAATACTTGTTGCTCTGGGGCTTTCTGCCGGTTCGCTTTTTGCTGACGTTGCTCGTGATGCGCAAGGCAAGCCTCTCTACGAAGTTCAAAGAGCAGCTCGTGGTGTCTTCGATTTGCAAAAAAATACTGTAAGCAACCTTGAATTTTACACTACTAACTACGGTATTTTTGCATTGAATACCGCTCTTAGCCAAGGTAGTGGTATTTGGCCTCGTGGTTCACAAAATCACTACATTTTCGGAGGTGGTGTTTGGTTTGCTGCCAAGAAAAAAAGACCTGGCACAGATCAATTCAGAAACTATGTTAGTGTTACTTATAACCCAAATTCAGGCGCTTCCTGGATGGTACCTGGTAGAATTGCTGATGGTGATTTAGTTGATAACGAAGCTGCAAAAAAATATAGAGTTTATTTCTCAACTGACTTCTACACTAACGATGGAAAGCCAATTAACGAAAATGATGGTCCCAACTGGCCTATCTGGGATGCTAATCCTGATCCAAACGCTGTTGTAACAAAGGATAGATATTTTGGATGGTATATTCCTGATGTTGGCATGCGCAATACCAACACTTATCCGAAAGGTCCTGCTTTCATTTCTGGCGAAGATATTTTTGCTACATTCAAAGATACTGATTTAAGCCGCTACGAAGGTGGTACAGCTCAACGCCGTCAAGAAGGTTATCCTCTTCGCCTTCAATTTGAACAAATGATATATTCTTGGGGATTCGGCGATTATCGTGATATTGTTTTCTTAGCTTATAACATTACAAATCATTCTACTGATACTTTGAGAGAATGCTGGCTCGCACCTGTTATGGACGTTGATATGGCTATCTCTTCTAATTTGAGTGCTGGTGCAGCAAACGATAGAGTAAAATTCTATAACACTGATACCACACTTAACCTTGCTTTCCAATGGACTAATACCGATCGTGGTGAACGCGGACAAGGTTTTGGCTACCTTGGTTATACATTCCTCGAGAGTCCTGCTGTAATTCAGCATTATGATACCGTTTGGACAACCGATCCTCAAACAGGTGAAAAGAAAATCGAAAGATTAGACCTTGTTATTAAAGAAGATAGCGATTTTATTCGCAAAGATAGCGCTTATTATGCTTATAGCAACCAGCTCGGTTTGCGTACTTTCAGAAACTGGTCTATTGACTACGATCCAAAAGAAGATGATGAAAGATATTCATTTATTGCTGCTGGTATTCGCGAAGGTGATACCGGTCCTGGTGATAAACGTTTTATGATGGCAACAGGCCCATTCAATATGCGTCCTATGGATACCGTTCGTGTTGTCGTTGGTATCATTCTTGCAAATACCTCGAAAGGTGGAGATGCTGATGGTTCAGAAGAAGACGTTCAAGATCTTGTAAGAAAAACAAAATTTGCTATCGACGTTTATAATAAAAATTTTGCTGCTCCAAAGCCACCTAATAGAACCGTCTTCTTGAAAGCCGAAGGTATGAATAATGCAGTTCGTATTACCTGGGATTCTACTGCCGAAGTTTCCGTTGACCCATTAGAACGTGGTATGGACTTTATGGGGTATGCTCTGTACCGTGCTCGCCGCACTGATTTAGATGCTTATGACCAAAATACTATTGCTCCAACCAGCGAATTTCCTCGTGGCAAAGGTCCTCTTGGTTGGAAACTCTTGCGCAGATGGATGATGCCTACTCCGTTCCAAAAATCATACATAAAAACAGGCGATGAAAATAATACTAATTATCCTGCAATCGATTCATTGAGAATTGTTGGTCCATACGTTGATGCTAATTATAATATTGTGGATTCGATGGTTGTTCGTGTTATGCGCATTCCACGTGGCTGTAATCTCTATCCTACTTCAGTTGTTAGAAATACGCTTTATATAGACCCAACATTTAAAGCGAACAATCCTTATCCTACAGCTCCTGTTGTAGCAAACTTTGATACAAGTTACTACTCACAGCCTTGGGGACCTTACTTCAACAGTATTGCTAATTTCAAAAAAATTACTTTAACTAATTCTCAGACTGGAGAATTAATTGACTTCCCATATGTTAGCTATAACGTTAAAGAAAGAAATTTCTTTGCTGATAGTATACTTACTGGTTTGATTTATATAAACCGTGCATTAATGAAATACAATCCACTTCTCTATCAAAAGAAATCTATAAACGTTGATACTGCTTACCTTAACTCAATTCCAGCAGATGGTTTAGTCTATTTGAAAAATAACGGGAATTTAACCCAAACTGTTGATACTGCTTATTTGAAAAATACTTTACGTTCTGCATATATAGATGGAAAACTTACATTTATTGTCGATGCCTACGTTCCGCTTCCAAAAAATCAATGGATGCAAAATGATGCTCAAGTAAACAATGCTTTGCAAGAAATCTATAAATTAATCCTTGAAGGTAAAGTATCAGACTACCATTTCCGTGAGTTCGAAAGCACTTCTGAAGTTCAGCAAAAGGTAATTCTTCCTTATATGACAAAAATCACAAATAACCGTACATTTACTGACATTGGCGACGATAATAATGATGGTGTTATTACTACTAACGACGACCCAACAAAAACAGAGAAACTAATCAATAACATACCTTATTACTACAAAATTTTAGCTTTGGACGAAGGTGACTTCAACCAACCAACACCTGGTAAATATAATGATGGTAACCCTGGACTTCCAAACTTCACTGAAGTATATCCTGCTGCTCCTCGCGCTGAAAAACGCCTAAAGTTTGAAGTAATTGATGTTGACAAAAACATTGGTGGTCTATATAATTTCAACTTCTATGCATTAGATCCTGAACGCGCTATGCAGCTATTCGGTGGCGACACTCTCGAATTAGAATTTCAGCCATACTGGTACCAACGTGAGCTGCGTTTTATGGGTCGCCCTGAAACTGATGTTAATAAATTCGGATTATATCAAAGAAGAATGACTTTGAGAAATATCAATAAAAATCAAACATTATTTGATGGTATCACATTCTTTGAAGTTCAACCATGCTATCTTGAATCATATAGAGGATTGTTCACTGAAAATGCTTTCTCTTATGTACTCTCAGATACACTGGTTCTTGACAGTATTTCGAATAAAACTGTAACATTCGGTACTCCTGAAAGCCGAGAAATAATTACTCGCTCTGGTAAATTCTCAAGCGGTAATTTCAAAGAGATGGGATATTGCTACACTTATGCAATGCTTCCACCTGCTTACGGAACTTTGGGTTTTGATTTTGATTTCGCTATCCAACAATTTGGTGGCAACTTCCGTCCAGATACAATGACTATCCACAAAGCTAAATTTGCCGACGGCGGTTCCAACCGTACTACTAATGCTTCAACTCATATTGGAATTAAGCGCAATCTCGATAGAAAACCAAATCAAGATATTGTTCTAACAACACAGCCAGTAAATTCATACTTTACATATCAAACATATGACAGAGTTGCTGGTGGTGTTACTTATGGTTCGTTCAATAATGGTCCTGGTGAATATCTTGTTGAATTCTTACCAGGTGGCGAAGAAATTATGCACTTAGAATGGGGACCTGATGGTCAAAAACAAAACAAGCGTTTCAGAGTGCCTTATCTAAACCTTCGCATTACAAACCGCATCAGCTACGAACGTCCAGCTCCTGAAAAAGGACCAAACGCAACTGAGAAAGTAACTTATCCTGATGAAATCAAACATATGTTTATCGATACTATTCCGGCTCACACTACCTCTTATTTCCAATTCCCTGCACGTTACTATCCAGATCCTCGCAATCTTGCTTATCACGGTATTAATACTAATGAATACATTGGCAAGTATAATATTGCAGCATACGGCTGGATAAACGGTCGTCGCGCTACTGCTTTGCAAGCTCCTCGTGTATTCGCTCGTCCTTATGGAACTGAACTTGCTAAAAAAGCTAAAACATACGTTGGCCAAGGAAAATATTATTTAACCGGTATTTCGGAAGATGGTCGTGATACAGTTGATTTCTGCCACGGATTGGATATCTCCGGCGTCCTGTTTGGCCTCGACTATGTAAATCGTGGCGGTCGCTTCCCGAACGAAAACGAATGGGGTAGAGCATCTGATTATACTTTCGGCGAAGACTTCAAACCAGGAGATAAAATTGTTCTCAGCACATTCGGTGGTGCTTTGGGGCTACCAATGCCCGGTGCTAAAGTTCGTGTTAAAATCTCCAAATCAATGGAAGAAGGCGAAAAATATACAGATAAACTTCTTGACCAAATTCAGGTTGTGCCTAATCCATATTACGTAACTCATCAAGGTCAACGTTCACCTTATGATGCTAAAATCTATTTCACTCGCTTGCCAAAAGTCTGTACAATTGATATTTACACTATCACTGGCGACCTTGTGATTTCGATTAAGCACGACGAAAATACTTCATCTGAAAAAGACCGTTACGCTCTAAATATTTGGGACTTACTCACTAAGAACGGACAACGTATTGCAAGCCAAACTTTAGCGGCTGTTATTACTACACCAGACGGTGCACAGACTATTAAGAATTTCTCAGTAGTTGTTGGTGGTTTCAGAATTACTACTGAATAATTAATAACTTGCGGTGTGAGGGGCTTTACCCTCCACCGTGAATGTTTAATTACTTGATAATTGGAGAATAAAATGAAAAAAATAGTATATCTTATCGCAGCTTGTTTAGTCTTGATGAGCACCAACAATCTTTTCGCATTGGAAAATACTTACGGTTCGTCCAAAGGTGGAAAAGAACTTCGTAAAGTAGGTGCCGCTGGTGCTCAATTCTTAAAAATCCCTGTTGGTGCAAGAGGAAGCGCCATCGGAGCCGCTTATTCCTCTATGGTTAACGACCTCTCTGCAATCTATTGGAATCCTGCTGGTTTAGCAGATGTCCGTGCTATGGCTGGCGAATTTTCCTACACTCAATGGCTATTCGATTTTAGCCACAACTTTGCTGCAGCTTCAATGCCAATTGGTGAAAATTTTGTAATTGCTGCAAATGTTACTTCTCTAAACAGTAGCGATATTGAAATTACTACTGTTGAACGACCAGAAGGAACTGGCTATGAATACCAAGCTTCTGATGTTGCCGTTGGTATCACTTTTGCCGGTTATCTTACTGACCAGTTCTCATTCGGAATTACTGCAAAATATGTTAATAATTCATTTGCTGAAATGGATGCTAACGGTATCGCTTTCGATGTCGGTACAATGTATAATACTGGTATTAATGACATTAAACTCGGTTTCTCTATTCACAATCTCGGAACTGAACAAAAATATACTGGTCGCGGACTTCGCTCTTCAAAAAAATATAATGATGCTCTTTGGGCAGCACCAATTGATGTAGATTATCTCTCTTATTACCATAATATTCCTATCATTTTCCGTGCTGGTCTCTCTGGCAATGTCTACAAAGATGAACAACACAAAGTTGATGCTGGTGTTGGATTTACCACTCTTTCCGATACTCCTGAACAGTTCTCAATCGGTGCCGAATACACCTGGAAAAATATGATTTCTTTCCGTGCTGGTTATGTATTCAACACTGACCAATTTGGTTTCTCGGGTGGTGTGGGTTATTCCTATTTGACTGACCAATTCTACGGAAAAATTGATTATTCTATCAGCCCAACTTTTGATATTGGTTTAGTAAATCGTATTACAATCCAAATAGGTTTGTAATTATTGCTCTATTAGTAAGATGCCGTTTACATCCGTAGGCGGCATCTTTCTATTTAACTAAATATGATTATTCTTTATAATATTGCACTGCTTATTCTCTATTTTTTCTCTTTTATTTTGAAACCATTCTTCCTAAAATTTAAAGAAAGAGAAAAAAATGTTAATTTATCACTTCAATCTCTAAATAAACTTAACCATACAAGAAAAATAATTTGGTTCCACGCCGCTTCTGTGGGTGAATTCGAACAAGCAAAACCTATTATCGAAACTCTGAAAACAAAATTCCCTGATGTACAAATCGTTTGTTCTTTTTTTTCACCTTCTGCATATAAAACCCAAGCAGAATATGAATACGCCGACGCTATATTCTATCTTCCGCTTGATTTACCAACAAACTCAAAGCTTGTAATTAATAAAATCAAACCAGATGCAGTTGTTTTCGTTCGTTACGAACTCTGGGCTAATTATCTATTGCTTTTGAAAAAATACAATGTCCCTACTTTTCTTGTTAATGCTACTGCACCAAATCAGAACTTCTTTAATAAAACACTCTTAATGAAGAAATTTTATAGATTCGTTTTTTCGCTTTTTAATGCAATTTTTGTTGTCAATTCCGAACATCTCCATTACTTTCAACAATTAAAAATAAAAACTGATATTAAAGTTCTTCCAGATACCCGTTTCGATAGAATTGTTCAAAAAGTCAAGACCGCTAAATCTAAACCGATTATTTCAACTTCTTCTTTCTCAGATAAATTTATTTTTGTTGCAGGAAGCATTTGGGAAAAAGATTTTGAAATAATTGCAAACGCTCTAATCAAATATAATTTCAGTAATTTAAATAAAATTACATCTATTCTGGTTCCTCACGAGCCAAACGAAACTTTTCTCCAATCCATCGAAACTGTTTTCCCAAATTCAATTAGATTGTCAAAACTTCTGTCTGAACCGCAGACTGTTCAACCTGGTGGCGTTGTCCTTGTCGATAACGTTGGAAAGCTCTTGATGCTATATTCAAACGCTCATTTTGCTTATGTTGGTGGTGCTTTTGGAGTGGGTGTTCATTCTCTCACAGAACCTGCGGGATACGGCATCCCTGTTGCCTGTGGTCCGAATTGCTTTAATTCACCTGATGCCAAGCCTATGCTTGAAGGCAATGCGCTATCAATAATACATAATTCTAAAGATCTCCACCGCTGGATAACAGAATTAACGATTGATAAATCTACATATAACTCCCGTTCCAAAGCTTCCCGAGATTATGTTTATTCCAAAGTTGGTTCTTCTGATAAATTTGTTGAATTTTTATCTCATTCTCTACAATGATTTTTCAAAAAATTACATTGTCAATTCTAATTTTAATTTTGTGTGTTTCTTGTATTAGAACACCAAATTCACCAGAAACCTCAGATTTTATTATTGGGGAAAATGGCGTTTTCATTCTTTGCGAAGGGCTTTGGGGAAGCGATAATGCATCTATTTCTCGTTTAGATTTAATGAATGGGATAATTATTAATCAATATTTCAGAAGAGCTAATCCAGAACTTAGAATTGGCGATACTGCCTCCGACATTGAAATCAAAGGTGATACTGTTTTCGTGTCTGTTTCTACCAGTTCAACAATAGAAGTTTTTAATAAAATTAATGGAAAATCTATTGGCAGAATATTTCTTCCTCAAAATTCAATGCCACGCGATATTGTTGTTATCAACGATACTACCGCCTACGTTACTTTACTTTTTAAAAACCAAGTTGCAATATTCAACCCAAAAACTCTAACATATGAAGGCGAAACAATTGATGTCGGCCCTTTTCCTGAGGGTGCAACAAGACTTGGTAATTATCTTTATGTTGCTAATTCTGGCTATGGCGATTTTTTCCACAATGCTCCGAAAGCCGGCTCTCTGTCCATTGTTGATATTAACAGTTCCAAAGAGTTCAAAAACATCTTTTGCGGGAAAAATCTTATCGAAGTAGTTGCAAATAGCAAATACAATCGTATTTACGCTGCCTACTATAATCTTCCTTCGCTTCCTGATTCCCTTGGTGGGATCGTAGAAATTGATGCTTCTACACATCAAATCACTCGCCAATGGCGTACACGCCCGACTGATCTGACGCTTTCTCCCTCTTTGGACACTCTTTATTTTCTTCAAGGAAATACTGATGCAATTTCTGGTGTGTTCTTCATCCAATTAAATAAATCATTCGCTCAAATTGAACCAAAAACTATAAATAAAAATCCAAATTCAATTTGGTATTCGCTTTCAATTAGTCCTGATGCTTCTCTTGTTTTAGTTGGTAATGCAAAAAGATTTACTTCAAATGGAGAACTCTTGATTTTCAAAAATAATTTCGATTCTATACCAATAAAAACTTATTCCATAGGTGTCAATCCAAATAAAATTATATTCTTCTGATAATTCAATTAGTGCCGTTTACTCTATTTCTTCTATTTTTTCAACTCCACGAATACCTTTGATTAATAGCAACTTCCCAAAAATCTCATTTAATTGATTTTCGTCCTTCACGTATACTGTGATAGCTCCTTCAAACATTGACCCTGAAGCATCAAGATTAACTCTTCTGATATTGTTTGAACCAATTGCCATAGTTATGTCCATAAGCATTCCCTCTCGATCCTCGCCTTTTATCAAAAGTTTCACTTCATAATTTTTTTTCATAGTTTTGGAACGATTCTGAAGAGTTGAATTATTCTTAAAGTAATTATGAAGATGAAAGACAGCTTTGAAGGATACAACATATTCTATCCACTCGACAGATGGAAAACTATTTGGCGAAGAGATAACTTCAATCTGATCTCCGTTTCGAAGCTTATATTTTAATTCTCGCACAATTCCATTCACCTTTCCTGAAATACAATGCAAACCCGTTTCCTGACTAATATTAAATGCGAAATCAATAATTGTAGCTCCTTCAGGTAGCTTGATAGGATGACCTTCTTTTGAATATACAGTAAGTTCGCTATCGAATAGATTAGTTTTTATAGAATCCCAAATAATTTGTGTTGCTCGTTCTCCTTCTGTCAGAATCATATCACGCATCCAGATACCCCAGTTTTGCACATCTGTGTCGTTCAAGGCTAAGGCTCTGATTCGTCCTGATTTCAAAGAAAATTTTGCTGCAAAACCTCCCTCAGCAATTTTTTCCATCTCTTCTGTTCTAATTAAAATCTCCACGCGCTTCCCATCTGGACCGAAAAGCTCTGTATTCAATGACCTATACCAGTCCAACTTCGGATTTGCAACATAATCGGCAAAACTAATTGCATTAAAAACATTTGCCAATATCCCGTGAGCACGATAACACTCTGCGACATCATTTGTTCGTAGTATTAAAACTATCGAATAAAAATTATCTATATCCTCTAAACTCTTGCCATCTTTTATCATTTGAAAAATTTCATACTCATACTTATGCACTATTGTAATAGTCGCTTCTATTCCTTTTTCTTTTAAACTTTTTTGAATTAGATTAACAAATACCTTTATATATTCAATAAAATCTCTCCGTTTGCTATTGAGAGCGTCTTTGATTGCTTCGTATGTTTTCCTATCAGAATAATAAAATGCTCTATTTTCCATCTCCATTCTAACTTTGTTCAGACCAAGTCTATGTGCAAACGGAACATAGAAATTCAGCGTCTCAACGGCAACTTCATACTGTTTTTGCTGCCCTAAATAGTGCAGCGTTCGCAAGTTGTGCAACCTGTCTGCAAGCTTAATAAGTATAACTCTTACATCTTTAACAAGCGACAAAAACAACTTCCTATAAGTTTCCGCTTTCTTTATTTTTATTAATTCTTTTTCACTTTTTACTAAGCTTATTAATTCCTCGTCGGGTTCGTCTATCTTCGTTACAGCATCGACTATCTCAGATATTTCTTCTGAAAATTCTTCTGCAATTATTCCCTTTGTAACCGATTCAACATCTTCAATAACATCATGCAACAACGATGCAATAATAGATTGCTCATCGAATATACCTAATTCTTTAATCAAAATTAATGTAACATTTAGTGGATGCGTGTAGTATGGATACCCACTCTTTCGCTTTACTCCTCGATGATAATTTACGCAGAACCAATACGCCTTTGTGATTAACTCTATGTTTAATGTATTGCCGGTTTCAATTACTTTTTCTAAAAATAACTCTAAATCTTTATTTTCATTTCCTCCAAATAGACCCTGCTCATCATATTCATCTGGGAATTCGTATAATTGCTCCATCTTTTGCTTTGTTTTAATAACACAATAAAATATATTTCTTCAATGAAAATTAATTAAATTTATTGACAATTCAAAAAAATTAGTGCTTATTGATATATTTAAGTTATGATAAATTTCAAATTAATTGTAAATTTATAGTCGTTGTTTTCTATTTTGTTGCAATGAATATTTACGAAGAAATATTTAATAATAGTCTCGATGCCAAATGTATTTTAGACGAAAATTTTCAAATTGTTGCTTTTAATTCTGCATTTTCAAAAATTTTTGTCTGTGATGACTCTTGCAAAGGCAAATCTTTCGAGAAAATTACAAACTTGCCATTAAATTTTGCCTCATTTGATAATAACAAAATTAAAATTAATATTAAATACGAAAATGCTAAACACGAAACATATTATCTCGAAGTTTCTTGTTTAACATTAAACCAAATGGGGAAAAGGCTATTTTGTGTTTTCTTCGAAGATAATACTGAAAAGTTATTGAAAGAATATGCCCTCCAAGATGCTGAAATCGAAAAAGAAGCCATTCTTGACTACCAAAGCGACTTTGTGATTGTCCAAGACCTTGATTATAACATTCTTTGGGCAAATAAAAGTGCTGTTGAAGGATCTAACCTGACACTAAAAGAAATGCTCAACCGCAAATGTTACGAAATTTGGGCAGACGATAATTCACCCTGCGAGAATTGCTCAGTTTTTCGCGTCAAACAATCCTTAAAACCAGAAGAATTTATCCGTAAAACACGAAATGGCACTTATTGGTTAATAAAAGCATCTCCTATTTTTAACAAGGACGGAAAATTGCATAGAATTTTGGAAGTTGCTGAAAACATTACTCAAAAAAAAGAACAAGAAAAAATTATTGCAGAAAACGAGGCCCAGTATAGAACGCTCGCTAAATACGCACCTGTCGGAATAATTGTTCTCGACAATCTTGTTCCTGTGTTTGCAAATCCAAAAGCTTTGGATATTTTGGAACTCCAAAATGTTGAGGAATTAAGCATTTCTGAACTATTGAATTACATCTACGCTGATGATTATGAATACTTCCAGAATTTTATCGAAATGATGAAAGAGTATAAACTGAAAGATGAAAATGTTTCTATCAAGTTTAGAATAGAAAGGAATAATAAAATAAAATATATTATTTTAACTGTTTCTTTTTTTAATGTGCTTGATAAAAACTACTACCAGATAATCATTCTGGATAATACTGAGCTAGCAGAACTATCTGCCATTCAAAGAAAACTTGCTGTTGAAACTGTTTATCTTAATGAAAAAAATAAACTTATTGAAGAACTCAATAAACGTCATAAACTTCTTGCTAAAAAATATAATATTTCCGATGATGATGTTCGCCGGCTTAATAAATTACTCAATTCATATTTCTTGCCTGAACGTGATTGGGAAATATCTAAAAAGCACTTCGAAGCTGTTCATAAAAATTTCTTTACGAACTTGAAGAATAAATTCCCAAATCTTACTCAAAATGAACTCCGACATTGTGCTTATATTCGTATGAACTACACAACGAAAGAAATTGCTCGAATTCTAAATGTTGCTCCTTCCAGTGTGCAAAAGGCTCGTCTCCGCCTTAAGAAAAAACTCAAACTGAATACACACCAAGATCTTTATCTTTATATTATGTCTATATAACTAATGGGCACCCTTATTTTATTTTTTTTATACCTAAATAATTTGTAGTTTTGAATTTATGTTTTGTGCAAAATTTAGTATAAACTAAAGTAATAAGTTAAATGGAAAAACAAAGAACTATTTTAAAAGAGGTATCCTTTTCCGGTATTGGCCTGCATACAGGCAACCCTTCTACTATCACTTTTAAGCCGGCACCTGCAAATTATGGATATAAGTTTATCCGCACAGATTTAGAGAAAAGGGTAGAAATTCCTGCACTTGTCGACTATGTCGTTGACCTTTCTCGTGGAACTACTCTTGGTATAGACGATGTCCGTGTTCATACTGTTGAGCACGTTCTTGCTGCCCTTGCTGGTATGCGAATTGACAACTGTATCATTGAACTATCCGCAAACGAACCACCTGTTGTCGATGGTAGTTCCTTGCCTTATGTTGAAGCATTGAAGCAAGCTGGTGTTGTCGAGCAAAATGCTGAACGAAAATACCTTGTTATTGATGATACTGTTCGCTATACAAACGAAGCCAAACAAGTCGATATTGTTGCCCTGCCTCTCGATGACTATCGAATTACTGTTATGGTAGATTATTTCAATCCAGCATTAGGCAGTCAACATACTGGTCTATTTAATTTAGAGCAGGAATTTGAAACAGAATTCGCACCAGCGCGCACTTTTTGCTTCCTTACAGAAGTTGAAATGCTTTATAAAAATGGTTTGATTAAAGGTGGCAGCCTTGATAGTGCTATTGTTATTATTGATTGCGAGCTTTCCGAAGAAAAAAAACAATGGGTCAAAGAGACTTTCAAAACTTCAGACGTCCCTGATTCACTTGTTAATGGTGGTATTCTCAACAATTCTTCTTTACGTTTCAAAAATGAACCTGCTCGCCATAAATTGCTTGATATGATTGGCGATTTGACTCTTGTTGGTGCTCCAATCAAAGCTCAAATCCTTGCTGCTCGTCCTGGCCACGCAAGCAATTTTGAGTTTGTTAAGCTTCTCCGCAAAAAATATCTCAAACAACTTGAATTAGAGCGACTTAATCCATCAAAAGCCCCTGATGTTGTTCTTGATATAAACGGGCTTCTTAAAATTATGCCGCACCGTTACCCGTTTTTGCTTATAGATAGAATTATACATTTCAATGAAGAAAAAACTAAAATTATTGGATATAAAAACATTACTTTTAACGAACCATTTTTCCTTGGTCACTTCCCCGAACGACCCGTTATGCCGGGCGTGCTCATTTGTGAAGCCCTGGCTCAAACTGGTGGTTTAATAGTTTGGAGTCAACTCGCTCCAGAAGAAGTTGGCAATAAACTACTCTTCTTTATGGGAATTAAAAACGCTCGTTTCAAAAAGCCAGTGCTTCCAGGAGACCAATTGGTTATGGAAGTTGAACTTGTTCACAAAAAACTTAATACTCTTATGTTTAAAGGTATTGCTTATGTCGACGGCGTCCCCGTTGCAGAAGCAGAATTTCAAGCAGCAATTGTTGATAGGTAATATATGGCAGTACAAATTCATCCCTCAGCTGTTGTCTCGCCTAATGCTCAATTAGGTGAGAATGTTATTATACACCAAAATTGCTTCGTCGGCGACAAAGTTACAATCGGCGACGGCTCAGTTCTAATGGCTGGTGCTTACATCGATGGTAGAACTACCATTGGCAGTAATTGTAGGCTTTTCCCTTACTCCATCGTTGGAACCGAGCCGCAAGATTTAAAATATGCCGGCGAAGATACTCTCACTATTATTGGTGATAATACTGTAATTCACGAGTTCGCAACTATCCACCGTGGAACAGCATCCACCGGTAAAACTTCCGTTGGCTCTAATTGCTTAATTATGGCTTATTGCCACGTAGCTCACGATTGCATTGTCGGTGATAACGTAATTATGTCCAATGTTGCTCAAATTGCCGGGCACGTGCATCTCGAAGATTTTGTGATTCTTGGTGGTTTTGCTAAAATTCATCAATTTGTAACCGTTGGCAAACATGCTATGATCGGTGCCGATATTAAAATTGTTATGGATGTTCCGCCGTTTGTACTTATTGGTCGAAATCCACCCCGTGTTGAAAAAGTCAATAAAATTGGCTTGCGTCGAAGAGGCTTTTCGGAAGATGTGATTAACGAACTTCAAATTTTCTACGATACTGTTCTATTTTCTGGCTTTAATAATAAGCAAGGTATTGAGGAATTTATTAAAAATCACCCACAATTTTCTGATGATGTCCAATATTGCATCGATTTTATCCGAAATTCTTCCCGTGGTATTCATAGATAGTGAGTATACTTATTTATACAAAAAGAGGCTGTCCATTTATCAGCCTCTTTTCGTTTTATTAAAATACAATCTTAATTATCACTACTAATCAAAGCTACTCATACCTTAACGCTTCTATTGGGTCTAAATTAGCCGCCCGCATTGCTGGAATAAGTCCAGCTAACACTCCAACAATTATTGATACAATCGTTGCTATGATTAACAAATTAAGCGGTATTATTGGCGATAGGAAGTTGAAACTTTCGTTCCATAACGGTAAATATGTTGCTACAAAATATACTAATACGGAACAAAATATGAATGATGTTATTGCACCAATCATACACAAAACTGCTGCCTCTACAAGAAACTGAAACAATATAGAGCGTTTCTTTGCCCCAACTGCTTTGCGTATCCCTATTTCTTTTGTTCGCTCGGTTACCGAAACAAACATTATGTTCATTATCCCAATCATACCTACTAAAAACGATAGAAAAGTCATTCCAATCCCAATACCCCAAACTGCTGCTCTTATTGTTGTAAACGATTTTTCGAACGCCTGACTTTCGTTTATCGAAAAGTCGTTTTCCTTTCCCGGTAGAATATTCCTGACTGTTCTCATTACTCCTTCGGTTTCGGTTCGAACTTCATCCATCGCATTGATACTGCCGGCTTTTACACAAATTGTAAAACTTCTATTTGTATATCCAAATGTAGAGAAGAAACTTTTCATTGGTATATAAATAATATTATCAACAAAATCTAACATCATTGTGCCTTGCTTTGTAATTTGACCAACTATTAGAAAGTTTCTTCCGTTAATTTTGATTGTTTTGCCTATTCCATTGCTATCTGGGAAAATACGAGCTGCAGGTATGGAACCAATTACACATACATTCTCGCCGTTTCTATCTTCGAACTCGCTGAAGAATCTGCCACGTTCAATATTCCCCATAGGAGTTCGTGCATATTCATAAGTAACGCCTTCTATTGATATCCCAGAGTATATTTCACCTTCATATTTCACCTGTCCGCCCCAATATCGAGCATTGGGAACAACTACTTCTGCTGAGCGAATTAGTTCTTTGAAGCGTAATGCTTGCTCGTAAGTGATATTTTTACGCGCTTGCACTTCTTTCCAGTTTTTTCCGCCTGCCCAATCCCATTTATCAACATACAGCATATCTTTCCCAATAATATTAAAGGTGTCTTCTACTGCTTTGTCCAGTCCGGCTAATATCCAACCCATTATTATTACAAAAGAAATTCCAATTACTACACCAAGCGATGCAAGTCCCGAACGAAGCTTCGTCGCCTTCATAGATTCAAATGCGATTTTTATAGATTCTTTTATTTCGAGCAGTAACATAATATTCTCATCAATTATAGATAAATCGGATTTGGATTTTGTACTTCCTTTTCGATTAGTCCATCACGAATTCGTATTATTCTATGTGCGTGTCGTGCAATGTCTTCTTCGTGAGTAACCAGAATTATTGTGTTGCCTGATTTCCAGAGATCAGCAAACAGCCTCATAATGTCTTCGCCTGTCTTTGTATCTAAATTTCCCGTAGGTTCATCCGCAAGTATTATTGATGGATTTGTAATTAAAGCTCGAGCTATTGCTACTCTTTGACGTTGTCCACCGGATAGTTCGTTTGGCTTGTGGCTCATTCGGTCCTCAAGCCCAACGTCGGAAAGTGCCTTCTTTGCACGTTCAATGCGTTCATTTTTGCTTATCCCAGCATATATGAGTGGCAATTCAACATTCTTTAAAGCTGTTGCTCGTGCAAGCAAATTAAATGTTTGAAAAACAAATCCTATTTTTCTATTACGGATTTCTGCAAGTTCATTATCTGTAAGCGAACTTACATCTACGCCTTCAAAAATATATTTGCCCGAAGTAGGAGTGTCCAAGCATCCAATAATATTCATCAAAGTGGATTTTCCACTACCTGATGGTCCCATTATAGCTACATATTCATTGCGATGAATACGTAGTGAAACATCTCTCAGAGCAAATACTTTTTCTACTCCTATTTCATATACTTTTGAAATGTGTTCTATCTCTATGAGCAAATCATTTTCCTTCATTATTTTTTCCCAGATTTTTTAGGTCCTTTTCCAAATAATGAATCTACTTTTACTTTTGTCCCGTCTGTTAGTAATTTACTTACTGCCTGATAACTTCCAGAAATAACTTTTTCGCCTAATGATAACCCAGAAATAATTTCTATATAACCTTTATCGCTTATGCCTGTTTCAACTTTTCGCATTTTTGCTTTGTTGCCTTCGAGTGTAAATACAATTTGTTGAGGACGAGATTTGCTTTGTGTTGGTTTTTCATCAGGTCCAGTTTCGTTCTCATTAAACGAATTCATTCCTAAATCTCTTATGGTTACTGATTGCAAAGGAACAGAAAGAACGTTTTGACGTGTTTCTGTTTGAATTTCCACATTGCAGCTCATACCTGGACGAAAACGTGTGTCTCGCTCCAATAGTCGTATCTTAACCTCAAAGTTAGTTACTTCGTTTTGTGTACCTACACTCGATACTTTAGCAGAATGACTAATTTCAAGTACTACTCCTTTAAATTTTCTATCAGGTATTGCATCCAGCTCAACATAGGCAGTATCTCCAAGCTTTACATACACAATATCGTTCTCGTCAACATCAACAACGGCATTCATTACATTCAGGTCTGCTATTCGCATCATCTCCGTCCCCATCATCATTTCTGTTCCGACCACTTTTTCACCAAGCTCAACTGAAAGCGAAGTAACAACGCCGTCAATAGGTGAGTATATTGAGGTGCGAGCCAAAGACCTTTCATACTGTCGCAATGTCGCTTTTGCTTGTTCGTAGCGAGCCATCGCAGATCTATACGAACTCATAGCTAAATCATACGATGCTTTGTAATTATCAAATTCCTGTTTCGAAATATACTTCTTATCGAACAATTCTTTCGCACGGTAGAAATCATTTGTTGCTCTTTCTTTCTCGGAAACACGTGCGTCAATATCGATTTTTGCAGCTTCGACACTTGCTTTTACTTGCTCAAGCTGAGTTTCGACAATATCGGGATTAATACGTGCAAGCAACTGACGTGCTTTAACTGTTTCGCCTTCCTTAACTCCAAGGAAAATAACTTCTCCTGATGTCTGCGAGGAAATTTTGACTTCGGTTTCAGGTTGGATTTTTCCCACCGCCGAAACTGTTTGTGTTATTGTTCTTTTACTTACTTCTTCTACCGTAACTGCAATTGCTTGCTCACCACGTCCAAAAATAACTAATACTATTCCCACTATTGCCAGAATAGCAATTGTTATTCCAATAATAATACCTTTTTTGTTGTTCTTTCGCTTTGCCATTGATCTTCCCAATTATATATTAATACTATTTTCTTCTTTAATTTCATCCAGTAAAATCTCATCTTTAAAAAATACTGCTGTTTTTGCAATGCGGTCGTGTAACGCCATCTTAGATTCTGAAAGTACAAGAAAAAAACCAATAAAAATTACTATGCCAAATATTGATTGCAAAGTCGAGAATATTTCAACGTTTGTTAAAATATACAACAATAGCAAAAAGTAGTTAAAATACTTCGCTACAAATCTTTTTATAAGCGTTCCTAGACTTGCTTGTGTGCGATCCGAATTTGCTATTTTTATGCCTAGTACCATTTTACCTACTGTTTGTGCAAAAAATATCTCCATTGAGTAATATGCAAACGCAATTACAAGTACCAACGGATAAAACCGAGCATATAAATCTTTCATAAAAATTTGTAATTCTTCATGGTTGCTTCCAAAGTCTTGCCCCATTGTCATCAATGATGCAAAATCATCAAGTATCCCAAAAAAACTCATTGCAAGAACAAGCAAGAACGTATAAATTACAAAATCAATCATATATGCACCTAATCGGCGCCCAAAACCAATCCGAAAATCAACGGGGCTGGGCGGCTGTGAATAATCAGGGACTAAATTTCTGTATTTGTCTTGCATTTCTTGTTGAAAATCGTTATGCTCGTTCATAATACCTCCTATTTATTGTTCAAAACTAAGCGTGCCAATGGAATATTTCAAATCATTTCGTGCCTTTATATAATTATATATGGCATTGATTTGGTTAATTTGGGATGAAATAAGCTGTGTATTCGCCTGAATTAAATCATTCGTTGTCGCTGCTCCGACATTTAGGCGTTCCTGTGTGCTTTGGTAATTCTCTTGTGCTGAGAGAACGGTTTTGCTGGCTATTTCTATTTGTTTTTCAGCTGTTTGCAAATTTAAAAATGCAATTTGAACTGATGAAAGTATTTGCTGTTCGAGCTTTTGCAATTCAACCGAAATTCGGGTAAGCTCCAACTTGCCCGATTGTACTCGTAGATCAGTGCTGAAATTATTAAAAATCGGAACGCTCAAAGACAATCCAAAATAATAATTACTTTTGTCGAAACCTTTTAGTGAAGTATTCATCCACGACCAATACGAATTAGCAGAAATCTGTGGATAATAATAAGATTTAGCAATTTCAAGATTTTCCTGTGTTGCTTCTAACCGAAGTTTCGACGACTTCCAGTCCAATCTGTTGTTCAATGCAATATTAACAGCGTTATTGATGTTGCCTATTTCATTGCGAAATGCTTTGATTTCCTCTCCCGGCAAAAATGATGGCAAATCATCTATTCTAAATTCAACATCCATTGTGGGTGGCATACCCATAATTGTTAGAAGTTGGGCTTTTGCAATGTTTAACTCATTTTCTGCTGTTATTAGTTCCAGTGTACGATTGCCTAAATCCGCTTCTTGCGCGTAAACAGCGGTTGCGGGTAGCACTCCTGCCTCATAACGGGCTCTAATACGAGAAAGTTCAGCTTCTCCGAGCGAAAGATTCTCTCTTCTGGCACGTACTATTTGATATGAACGAACAACATTAATATAAGCATTGTAAGCATCCAGAAATACAGTCTGCTTTTGAAAATCAACTGTTTTAACAGCAGATTGCATTGTTTTTTGAGCTCTTGTGTAATTTGCTTCACGTCCAAACCCATCGAATAATACAAGATTAGCACCTATCCGAGCATTATATTGATTGAGCAGTTCATCGCGAATTTCATCCGGATTGTTCAACTGACGCGAGTACGATGAACTAACCGAGATGTTTGGCAAATACTGACCAAAAGCATTTTTCATATCGACTTCCGAGAATTCAACTGAGGCATTGCTCAATCTCAAATCATAATTGTTTTGTAGCGCTATTTGAAGAACTTCACGTAATCCATACACTTGCTTTGATGAATACTGCGAATATATATTTGTTACTATTAATAAAAAAAATACCATATACCAAAGCTTTCTCATTACTTCTCCGTCTATAATTCTTATATTTTCTTTTGTTATTACGTTATACAAATATATTTGTTTCAAAATTTTGAAAAAAATATTGAAATAAGTTATTTTTGTTCACTATGAAACTTGTGTGAGAAAATAATGTATTTCGTAAGACTTTTGCTAATTATACTTGTTACGCTTTTTGATTCTGTTGCTGTAATTCTTCATATGGCTTTTGCTAAATCACCCGGTTTCTCTGCTTGCGCACGTCGTTGGGCTCGACGAATTCTAAAAATTGCAGGTATTGAAGTTATTGTCGAAGGTGCTGGTAATTTACAAAAACAGGAAACATATGTTTTCGTAGCAAATCATTCAAGTTTGTTTGATATTCCTGTGTTACAAGCATCAATTGAGAATGATTTCCGAATAATTTACAAAAAAGAACTAGAAAAAATACCTGTTTTTGGCTATGGTTTGAAAAAATCGCCATATATTGGGATTGTCCGCGAAGATCCACGCAAATCTATGAACAGTATGGAACTTGCAATTAAAAGTGTTCAGAAAGGTTCTTCCGTCCTTGTTTTCCCAGAAGGGACACGTACCAAAAACGGTAACCTATCCGAACCAAAACGGGGTGCTTTCATTATCGCTGCAAAAAGCCACAAACCTATTGTCCCAGTCGCTATTAAAGGAACTTATGAAATATTAAGTCAGGGTATTAACGGCATTCGTCCTCGACAGGTAAAAGTAAAAATAGGAAAACCTATAAGAGAAATTCCTCAAACTCGTGCAGAAGAAAGCGATTTGATGGCTCGAACCTGGGAAGAAGTCAAAAAATTGTTGAGCGAAATGTAAAAAATATTTGTGTAATTTAAAAAAAACAGTTATTTTTGTAACTCTAATTTGCTCTTTGGTCAGGTAGCTCAGTTGGTAGAGCAAAGGACTGAAAATCCTTGTGTCGGCGGTTCGATTCCGTCCCTGACCACAACTTCATTTTACTTTTTTTATTATCACAGCAGTAAATAGTTTTTTATATGTGTTCCTCTAATTGAACTTATTCTCAGTAAGTTTCTTTATTTATTATTCTCAATTCAGCAATTATTTTAGAAAAATGGGTAAGGTATTCAAACCCTACCCACGAATGTTTTTCCACTTTACTCAATACTAATACGCCAGATCCAAAATCTCTGCCATTTCTTTTTCCGTTAGTGGAAGCAAATTCCCAACCACTCCAAGCCGTGATGCATTATGGGCAATCTCACCAATTTTTTCTTTGGGAATGTTTAAATCTCTTAATGAAACTGGAGCTCCCCAAGAACTGTATTTCGATTTCATCGCAACTAAAGCCTCATCAAGCGAGTAGCAGTTCCACACATTTTTTGCGAAGCGCTCGTATTGTGATGGATTTGTGTTTTTTGTGTAAGAAATCCAGGCAGGGAAGACCACAGCGAGTCCCGCACCGTGAGCAATTTCCGGATAAATTGCACTTATCCCGTGTTCTATTCTATGTGCTGTCCATTCACCAAGAGTAGATGCTCCAACAAATCCATTCAATGCCAAAGTTGCTGCCCACGCCAAATTTGCTCTTGCTGGATAATTATTTTGATTAACCTGTAATTTGTCCAAACATAATACAATCGTTTTTATCAACGCTTCAGAAACAGAAATAGAAACTTCCTGAACAGTCGAATTAAAGTAATATTCAAGAATATGGCTAATTGCATCGATCCCGCCATTAACAGTTTGAGACCATGGCAAGCTCATCTGAATTCTGGGGTCTATTATTGTTACTTTCGGGTAAAGACAAGCAGCACCAATATTCCACTTCTTTTTATCCAACTCATTTGTCAGAACAGCGAACGGATTCATTTCTGAACCAGTCCCTGAAATTGTAAGTATTGTAAAAATTGGCAAAGCGTCTTTGATCTCCGCTTTTCTTTCGAATGCGTCCCACAAATTATTAAGATAATAGCCTGCTGCAATAGATTTTGCTTCATCTATTACTGATCCACCGCCAACAGCCAATATTGCTTCTAAATTATTCCTTTTGCATAAGCTAATTCCTTCATTTGCGTGTGAAAGCACTGGATTTGGGACAACCCCTGAATGCTCAACAAACTCAATATGATTCTCTTTGAGTGATTTTACAACTGCGTCGTATACGCCATTTTTCTTTATCGAACCTCCTCCATAAAGCAAAAGAACTCTTTTAATACTATTCTTTGATATTTCTTTCCCAATTATTTCAATTGTGTTCTCGCCGAAAATTAGTTTCGTCGGATTATGAAAAACAAAGTTCTGCATATTGTCTCCTATCTTTTAATGTTAGTAAAACTATCAATCAATTTTTGTCCTATACCGTAATATGTTTTTGTTCCATAATCATAAATTATTGGTAGCACTTTTTCAATATTTGGGGTGCCTTTTTCATTCAAAATTTCTTCATCAACTGTAACATCCAATATTTCACCAATAAACTGCGTATGTACGCCTAAATCATTTATTTCTCGAAGCTTGCAATGCAGCACTACTGGGAATTCATCAGCAAAAGGTGCATCTACTACACTTGATTTAACTTCCGTTAGATTATTTCTTGCAAACTTATTCTCTTGCTTACCTGAATATATACCACAATAGTCAGCAACATTGACGTGCTTTTCCGATGGAATACACACTGTAAACGCCTTTCGCTGCATTATGTTGTTATATGTATATCTTGCTTTTCTTATAGAAACTGCAACACAAGGCGGGTCACTGCAACAAATACTTCCCCAGGATACAGCCATAAGATTTGGAACATTTTGCTCGTCGTAACTCCCTACAAGCAAAACAGGGTTTGGATAAATTAGTGTTTTCGGTCCAATTGATTTCTTCATTTTATTTCCTCCTATGGATTTTGGGTTTTTGTGTAATCAATTTCAGAACCCAAAACGCTATGCGGTATAAGATATACAGCAAGCATTACGATTGCAGCAATAATTGGCCAAGTTTTATTATCTGGATTTTTCCGTAGCTTGAATAATGCAATAACCCAGAAAATTAATGCAACCAACGTTTTATTGTCCGTTAAATCGTGCCCGAAGGGCCAACCAGTCCAATATGCATCAAAAGCAAATTTTTGTACCAGTGGGCCTAATATCATTCCTCCTATGAAAAATAATACAGTTGTCCACAGTGCGTACTTATATAAATTGCCTCCACCGAAAGCAGTGTGCAACCCAGTTTTAACTGACAGCACCATTGCAAAGAACATAAAAATTACGTGGGGAATTAACAACCACTTCGGGACAACTCCTTTGAATCTGATTATTGCCGGTTCATCGTTCAACCTTATTTTTTCGCCATTTTCTGTAATCAAATCAACATAATAGATAACTTTGCCTGCAGGCGGTTGCTCTGGAATATCTCCAAGCAAAAACTTCCCATCGCGTTTCATTGCTTGTGTTGTCCATTCATCATAGCTTTTATAACGTTTCAAAGTCATTTGCCCACTAATTGCTTCATCCGGCACTTCAATTTTAACCAATTCACTGCCGCTTCCGTCGTGACTGCGTGGTAGCTTGAATTTTATCTCTTTTCCATTGATTTCAGTTTTTCCCCTCATCGGATAAGTTGGGCCTGTCATTCTCTGGTATATCGCGCTTGCTATCATAATTACAAATGATAAAATCCATATTATTATGTTTGTGCTTTTTTTCATAGAAAACTCCTAATTTATTAGTGATTTTGCTTTTTCTAAGTTTGAAATTGCTTTATTGAATACTTTATCGTCGAAAACACGGGATGCTAAGAATCCAGGATTATCCCAATTCCAGAGTGCTAAATAAGACTTTATTAAATTTTTGATGTTGTGCTCGTCTATTTTTGCCATATCTGCATTCCAAATATTCTTTGATAACGAAAATTGGTGAAAATCATTATACAAATACTCATCAACACTGAAATTTTGTAGATAATTTTCTAAGTCTCTGTATTCATTTGCTATTTTCTTTTGATATAGAGCAAAATAAATCTTACGTGTAAATTCTAAAAAAATTCCCTTATTCATAAGCACTTTTGAGAGTAAAGTTAATGTATCGCTTCGAACTAATTCATTCGGGAAAACACCTCCTTTTGAAATAAGCGTTCTCCCTTTCTTTGTTGTAAAAGTTGGCAAACGAGTTGCGCCACCTGTTTCTTCAAACGCCTTGGATATTTCTTTGAATGCTTCTTCACCAATAGATAATTTTAGGCTTTCGTCAAGTTCAGTTTTTTCAATATTTTTTTTCAAAATTCCTTTGTCTATACGGCGACCAATCGGAGAAAAATACTCAGCAACAGTCAATCGGAAGCCAGAACCATCTTTCAACGTCCATAATCGTTGCACTGTGCCTTTGCCAAATGTATTTTCGCCAAACACTATTGCTCGATCATAGTCTTGCAAAGCTGCTACAAATATTTCTGCCGCAGAAGCTGTTTGCCCATCTACCAATAAAATTAATGGTATTTTCAGATATTTACCGTCTTTTTCTGTTCTAAAATTCAAAATAAAATCGCTATTTTTTGAATTTGTGTAAACAATAAGACTATTTTTGGGAAGAAATTCTGCTGTAACTTTCACCACCTCGTCAAGAAAACCTCCAGGGTTTCCTCTTAAATCGATAATTAAGCATTCTATTCCTTTTTTTAGAAAATTATCAATAGCATTCGTCAAGTCCTCATACACATAAGAAGTGAAACGAGAAGATGCAATGTAGCCAATTTTACGCGATTTCAAGTAAAATGATGTCGCAATGCTGGACACTTTGAAAATTTCTCTTCCTACAACATAATTCTTTAATTCACCTATTGTGTTTTTTAGTATCAAATTAACCACTGTACCAGTATCGTCGGCAAGTAGTTCGTTTACCTCTTGCTGTGATTTCCCTGTAACTGCTTGATTATCAACAAACAACAAAATATCGCCCCGCTTTATTCCTACTTTTTCTGCTGGTGAATTCTTTTGCACTGACCCAACTACAATCGAATCGTTTAGTGTTGCAATATTAATCCCAATCCCTTCTGCTTTACCCGTGTTCTTTTCTTGATATTCTTTTAGTTGTTTGGCTGAATAATAATTGCTTTGATTATCTAAAAACGTGAGCATTGCACGGAATGCACTTTCCGATGCTTGCTCAATATCAAATGTGTCTAAATGATTTTGAACAGCTGTTTCCAGTATGAACTTGAACTTTTGTGCATTAAATTCTATTAAATTATTGACATCATTTGCAGATAAATTTATCGTATAATTCAAAATTACCATAAATAGTACGAACTGCATCGACACTCTTCTCATGTTTTCCCCATTTCATTAATTATAATCTTGACAAAAACAACAATCATTAAATATTTATGAACATTAAAACGTCTAAACGACTAATTTAGTTAATATTTTTTCACATTATGGAGAGATTATGAATAAAATTAGTGCTGACCTTGTCGTAATTGGTGCGGGACCAGGTGGCTATGTTGCAGCAATTAGAGCATCGCAACTTGGTTTGAAAACAATTTGTATCGAGCGAGAGCATCTTGGCGGTATTTGCCTGAACTGGGGCTGTATTCCAACAAAAGCTTTGCTGAAAAACGCTGAATATATGCACTTCTTGAAAGAATCTAAAAACTACGGTTTCAATATCGAAAAATTTGACGTCGATTTCCATCAAGTAATTAAGCGAAGCCGTGATGTTGCCAGCAAAATGTCCAACGGAATAGGCTTCCTTTTCAAAAAATACAAAGTCGAGCATCTTAAAGGAGAAGCGTCATTCAAAACCAAAAATATTATTGAAGTAAAAGATAAGGATGGCAAAGTTACTGACACTATCGAAACAAAAAATGTTATTATTGCAACTGGCGCTCGACCACGTATGTTCCCAGATATCGAAGTCGATAGGAAAAAAGTGATTACTAGCAAAGAAGCACTCATTCTGCAAGAACCACCTAAGTCCATGATTATTATGGGGGCTGGTGCTATTGGTGTCGAATTTGCTTACTTCTACAACTCATTTGGAACAGAAATTACTATTATTGAAATGATGGATAGACTGCTTCCTATTGAAGATGAAGAGATTTCAAAAGAATTAGAGCGTAATTACAGAAAAGATAAAATCAAAATATTAACTAATACAAGAGTATTATCCGCCAAAGCAGCAGGTGATGGTGTTGAAGTTAAAGTTCAGAAAAAAGATGGTTCCGAAGAAACCCTCCAAGCTGATATTGCATTAAATGCTATCGGTATTCAAGCAAATATCGAAAACATAGGTCTCGAAAATATCGGTGTTGAAATAGAAAAAGGATTTATTAAGGTAGATAAGTTCCTTAGAACAAACGTCGAAGGTGTTTTTGCAATAGGTGATGTTGCCGGTGCACCCTGGCTTGCACATAAAGCCTCAGCAGAAGGCATTGTTGCCGCTGAATTTATAGCAGGTCACGAAGTTGAAGGTGTCGATTATAACAATATTCCTGGTTGCACCTATTGCCAACCGCAGGTCGCCAGCGTCGGACTAACTGAAGCAAAAGCAAAAAAATTAGGCTATGAAGTGAAAATCGGAAAATTCCCATTCACTGCCAGTGGCAAAGCTCACGGTATCGGTGAAGCTCGCGGTTTTGTCAAGTTGGTTATTGACGCCAAATATGGGGAAGTGTTAGGCGCTCATATGATTGGTCCTGATGTGACAGAACTTATTGCTGAAATTGGACTAGCTCGTAGCGTTGGTGCAACTGGAAAATCAATTTTCAAAACTGTTCACGCTCATCCTACTTTGAGCGAAGCTATTATGGAAGCAGCGGCGGCTGCATATGGTGAAGCAGTAAACTTTTAATTTAATAAAAAGAGGCTGTCTTTCAAGGGCAGCCTCTTTTTTATCTAATCTTCCATTCTCTTTATCTTTATTTAATCAAGCTTGCCAACTCTTCTTTAAGTTTATCTATTTCAACTAATTTTCTTTCGCCAGTAGCTCTAATTTTGATTTCTACTTTATTGTTTTCTAAATTTTTCGGACCAACAATTAATTGCAGTGGCAAACCAATCAAATCTGCATCATTAAATTTTACTCCAGGAGTTTCATCGCGATCATCATAAAGAACTTCATAACCCACTTTACCTAATTCTCTGTAAAGTTCATCAGACTTATCTTTAACCCCCAGGAATTTTTGCTGATTAACAGCAATCAAATGTATATCAAATGGCGCAAGTGGACGTTCCCAGACTATACCTTTCTCGTCGTGGTTTTGTTCGACAAAGCAAGCCATAATCCTTTCCACACCTATACCGTAGCTTCCCATAATAATTGGTTGCTCTTTCCCGTTTTTATCCAGGAATTTTGCTTCCAGCGCTTCAGAATACTTAGTCCCAAGTTTGAAGATATGACCAAGCTCTATTGCTTTTACTACTTTAATTGGTGCACCTGATATTGGAGATGGCTCTCCTTCACGAATTGTTCTAAGATCATAAAATTCAGTAATAAATGGACAATCACGTCTAAAATCAATATTCTTATAATGATAACCATCTTCATTTGCACCACTAACTAACCCATTAGCATCTTTGAGCAGCTTATCCGCAATTATTCTTATATTAGTTTTTAAATTAATCGGTCCAATAGAACCGTGGTCTGCGCCTGTATAACGAATTAATTCTTCGCTCTCAGCAGGGCGAAACGTTCCAGTGCCTAATACACTTTGCAGTTTACTTTCGTTAAGCTCATCATTGCCTCTCATAAAAATAAGCACAGGTTTGTCTTCGACTATGTAAACAACTGATTTGGCACATCTTTCCTCTGGAATGCCAAATTGTGCAATCAAATCGTCGATTGTCTTTGCATTTGGAGTAGGGAATTTTTCAATTGGCAATTCAATTTCAATTCTACCCACAGGAGATAGGGCAGAAGTTGCTATCTCTACATTTGCAGCATAACCATCGTCAGCAATTGCAACAACATCTTCGCCAGAATCAGATACCACCATAAACTCTTCACTTTTGTTCCCACCCATTGCACCAGAGGAAGCACCAACTACAAAGAACTTGATACCACAGCGTTCAAATATTCGGCAATATGCGTCGTGGTGCTTCTGATACGAAACATCTAATCCTTCCCAGGATGAATCAAGCGAGTAAGAATCCTTCATAATAAATTGACGACCACGTAATACACCTGATTTCGGGCGTGGTTCATTCCGAAACTTTGTTTGGATTTGGTACCAGATTTGAGGTAAATCGCGATATGATTTAATATGTTGCTTTGCATGATAAGTAATAATTTCTTCGTGAGTTGGAGCGAGCACAAGCCCTTCGCGGTTTTTTATGTGAAACAATACATCTCCCATTGCTTCTACTCTTCCGGTTTGTTCCCAGATTTCTATTGGATTAAGTGCTGGCAGCAAAAATTCTTGCCCACCGATAGCATCCATTTCCTCACGCAGAATTTGTATGATTTTTTTGATTACTCTATAACCCAGTGGCAAAAATGAGAAAACCCCTGATGCGAGCTGTCTGACTATACCCGTTCTCAACATTAATTGATGCGATGGAATTTGTGCTTCGGAAGAATTTTCTTTCAAAGTTGGTATAAATAATTGTGATTGTTTCATAATTATCCTTTGCTAATTTTTGCTATTCAAAAAATAACAAAATTATAACAAATATTATTAATCTTCAAACTGTAAATTTGAAACATATTTGATCAATTATCGTAATTATTGAGAGTTCATTAAACATATTTCTTATGAGGTTTATATGAGAAAAATAATAACTTTGTTACTTTTTGTGATTTTTGTCCCCGAAATTTTTGCAAAAAGTGTTGGCTTCATTCCATATTATTCGCAATCATTCTGGACGCAGTCAAGCGAAGGTGCCTTCCGCTATGGTAATTATGGCTTCATCAATCCTGCCACTCTTGCGATGACAAACCGTAATGAATCTCTTTTTATGATTAACGACAAAAACAAGAACTTTGAAAAGCCTGATTATGGAATTTTCATGGGAGGCAAATATTTTGGTTCGGGAGTTGTTCGCTACGATTTTTCTGGTAAATCCTTCTATGATATGCGATATTCTATTGGATTTGGAGATAGAACATTTGGGGTAGGATTTGGATATTCTGCAATAAGTGGCGACAATCCTTATGGTTATAGGCCTTCTTATATCATCGGTCTTCTTTGGCGTCCATTGCCTTATGTCTCTGCAGGATATATTTATCGAAGTAATTTTAGAAATTTGAATGAAGAACACGTTGGTGAATTAGCCATTAGACCGATTAAGAATTACCCACTTACCTTCTTTATTGATGCTGCTGCCAGCAACTTGGATGACTACAATGAGGTAAAATGGAGCGCCGGCGCTAATTATGAAGTTCTTGATGGAATTAGAATTGGTGGACGCTACTTCTCAGACGAACGTCTTTCAATTGGTTTTGATATCAGTTTTGGCTATCTTGGGATTGGTTCAGTTGTTGCTGCACCTTCAAAAGATAACTTTAGTGATGCAACAAATGCCTATTTGGTGAGATTTTCTCCACTTGACCGCTCAATTATCTACGATGCTTTTCTTAGCAAGAAAAAAGTTGCTAAACTCGAACTTACTGGTTCGCTCCAACCCGAATCCTCTTTCTTATCTATTCTTTTCCCAATTTCATCAAAATATACAACAATTTATGATGTGCTGAAAAAACTTGACGCAATTAAAAACGACAAGGAAATAAAAGAACTTTATCTTAATATCACTGATTTTACTGCAAGCTATTCCGATATGTGGGAAATTCGAGAAAAACTTGCACAGCTCAAAGCCACCGGTAAAAGAGTTGTGATTTTTTCTGAAAGTTTCAACATAAGAAACTACCATTTAGCAACTGTTGCAGATGAAATTATACTCGAACCTCTTGGTGAAGTCGCAATTGAAGGTTTCTCGTCGAGCAGAAGCTACTACAAAAAATTTATGGAAAAATATGGCTTGGGATTTGAAGAAATTCGCCTTTTCAAGTATAAATCTGCTGCCGAAAGCTTTTCGAGAATAAACTTCTCCGATGGAGAAAAAGAACAGCGTGAAGAATACATCGACGACTTATTCAATTTAGCAAAAGCAGACATTAAAACAGCAAGAAATCTGTCAGAAAACGAATTTGACGACATCTTAAATTCATTAATTATTACTGCAAACAAAGCAAAAGAGAAAAAATTAATTGATAGAATTCACCGCTGGGACAAAATTGATACTCTCATCAAGTTAAATAACAAAGATTATGTAATTTCAAATGAAACAGTTCGCTTTGAAGATTTTACCCCAATTGATAATCGCTGGAGCGAGCAAGATAGAAAAATTGCTATTGTCTATGCCGAAGGTGTTTGCGACTTAGAAACTGGTATTTCTGGACGAAAATTATCAAAAGTTCTGGAAAATATTCTTGGAAGTAGTAAATACGAAGCAGTTATTCTCCGAGTAAATTCGCCTGGTGGTTCTGCCTTTGCATCCGATTTAGTTGCCGAGGTTACGCGCCGCTATAAAGGGAAAAAACCTATTATTGTCTCACAAGGTTCAGTTGCTGCATCAGGTGGTTATTGGCTTTCGATGGATGCTGATACAATATTGGCTACACCAATTACCATAACTGGTTCCATTGGTGTAATTGCTTCTTATATTTATAATAAAGGATTGATGGACAGCTTGGGTATTACCTATGATGTCGTCAAACGAGGAAAACATTCTGATTTAGGAAATGCAATTTCTTTGCCATTCATTGGAATTGGTCTTCCCGCACGCAATTTCACCGATGAAGAACTATCCCAATTCAAAGGATTAATATCCGATTTCTACGGAGACTTCGTAAATAAAGTTGCAAAAGGAAGAAATACTGATAGTGTAGCTATTGGCAATATTGCACAAGGCCGTATCTATTCCGGTGCAAAAGGTAAATCCATTGGACTTGTCGACGAAATTGGTGGCATTGATAAAGCAATTGAAATTGCAAAAAAGAAAATCAATTTCAAGAAAAACGATGTCCTTGAAATTGATGAATTCTGGCCAAAATCTAATATTCCTTTTGATTTTAGTTTTGAAGCCAAAACAGAAGAAATTAATATTTTCCCGAAAGAAATTTCCAATGATGTTAAGTTCCGAATTAATAATAATGGCAAACCGCTACACATTTTGCCATTTGACTATTACGATTTGATAAAATAAGAGTTCTCAAACCCATTTTTAATCGATTTTATGGGGCGTAAGAAATACGCCCCATATTATTATTATTTGTTCTTGCGAAAATTGTTTCGATTAGGTATTTTGAAATAACTCATAATAATAGTAAATTGCTTTTTTATTTTAGAGTGAATATGGGACTTCTAAAAAACATTCTACGCGAAGCATTAATCTTGTCGAAAATTGATATCACGAAAAATATTGAGTATGATAGAATTACCAGATTTATTTTAAAAAAAATTCTTAAATCTAACTCAAATTGCATAGATGTTGGTTGCCACAAGGGTGATATTCTAAAACTGTTTCATAAATACGCTCCTGATGGAATTCATTACGCATTCGAACCACTACCGCATTTATACACTGAATTAGTTAATAAATTCAGTTCAAAAGCAAAAATTTATCCTTATGCACTTTCGGATAAAGAAGGACGCTCAACTTTTCAGTTCGTGAAGAATGCTCCAGCTTATAGTGGAATTAAACGAAGACGCTATGATATCGCTTCACCCCAAATTGAAGAAATACAAGTAGAAGTTAAGACTTTAGATTCGCTTATCCCGCAAAATGTTCGCATAGATTTCCTTAAAATTGATGTCGAAGGTGGTGAATTCCCCGTATTGAAAGGAGCAAGAAATCTGCTTAAATCAAGTAAGCCGACTATTTTATTCGAGTCTGGTATCGGTGCAAGCGATTTCTATGGTACTGATGCAAATTCTTTATATGAGTTTATTGCTGACGAAATTGGATTAAAAATTTTTACTCTTAAGTCTTTTGTTTCAAATCGCAAGTCTATAAGCAAACATCAGTTTGAACATTATTTCAACTTGAACGAAGAATTTTGTTTCATTGCAAGTGATTTGTAAAGGTACTATCCTCTTGATTTTTATGTTGTTACCAATCCAATTCCTGTATCTTTTTCTCGAATGTTTTTGCACCGATGACAATTTTTTTATAACTTTGCAATCAAAAGGTGATGGAGTTCGCCAAAACCGCCAGCAATGGCTGATAACTCCTATAAGAAATTATAAGTAATTTTTTATAGGAGTTTTATGTTAAAAGGGGTTCTGTTAGCAGGAATAGGCGGTTTTATCGGCAGCATCACAAGATACGTTACAACTGTATTTGTTCATAAAATTTTCCCAACTAACTTTCCGTTAGGCACTTTAATTGTAAACTTAGTGGGATGCTTTTTAATTGGCATTATTCTTGGTTTATTCGAGAAAGGAGAAGTGTTGTCACCTGAGATGAGGTTAATGCTTTCAGTTGGATTTTGTGGTGGTCTAACAACTTTTTCTACTTTTACGAACGATACAATAAATTTGATAAATGATAGGGAAGTTTTGTTTTTGATGTTGTATATGGGTGTAAGTATATTTTTAGGTATTTCACTTACATTATTGGGCAAAACAGTAGTTAATTATATATGGAGATAAGCAATGAAATTAGAGGGGAAATCACAAGTTTTACGCATTTACATTGGTTCACAAGATAAATACAAACACCAGCCCACATATGAGTTCTTGGTTCTTGAAGCTAAACGTAAGGGATTGGCAGGTGCTTCCGTTTTTCGTGGTGTACTTTCGTACGGAGCAAATAGCATGATTCATTCAGCTAAAATACTAGCTCTATCAACTGATTTACCAATTGTTATTGAAATAATAGATAAAAAAGAGAAAATTTTTGAGTTCATAGATCATCTGGACGAAATTTTTACAGGGCATAATTTTGGTGGAATGATCACAACTTTCGAGGTTGATGTTGTTGTCTACCAACCACACGAAAAAGGTAAAGAAGAAAAATAAATCAAGAACAAAATAATTGAACAAACTGGCTTTGCTTAAGATTATAGTTTAGTTATGCTTTAGAAAGTATTCCTATCATACAAATAAATCAATAAATTCGAATTTTTCACCATCGAACAATCCTTTATCGCTTAATTTTAGCTTTGGTATTACGAGTAAAGCCATAAATGATAATGTCATAAATGGTGCTTGCAAGTCAGTACCTAATTCCTTTGCTTTTTCTGTGAGTTTGTTATAAAGATTAGCAGTCGATGGATAATCCATTGCAGACATAAGCCCTGCAATTGGTAGTGGAAGCAAAATACTTTCCGCCGATGTAGCAACACACAAACCGCCTTTACTATCAATAATTGCATTTATTGCATTAATCAATGAAATATCATCTGCACCCACAGCAATTATATTATGACTATCGTGAGCAACAGTCGAAGCTATTGCTCCTTTTTTCAACTTGAAATTATTAATAAATGCTATTGCTGGCTTTGCCTTTTTATAACGATTATAGACTACAAGTTTCAACACATCATCTTCGATATTTGGGACAACACAATTATTTACAATTTTAGCATCGCAAATAATTTTTTCTGTAATTAGCTCCCCATCAAGAGCTTTGATAACATTAATTTGGGAGCTCCTTGCCTCTATTTGGATGTCTTCAAGCGTAATTCTTTCGGCTTCGAAAATATTCAATTTTTCAGAGATAAATGGACTAATATATGTCACTCCATTTTCAAAAATTAATTTTCCATCAATGTATGTTCTCAAAATATTGAAATTTTGGAGATCATCAACAATGATCATATCAGCAGGATCGCCGATTCTCAGTAATCCTACATTTAGTCCATAATGTTCCATTGGTCGCAAGCAAGCCACACTTAATACGTCGAACAAATCAAAACCCATTTTCAATGCTTTCTTTACCAACAAATTAATATGACCTTTTATCAAATCATCCGGATGTAAATCATCCGAACACAACATACACATATTATTGTGCTCGGCAATAAGCTTTGATAGAACGTCAAAATTTTTTGCAGCAGAACCTTCCCTAATTAATACTTTTATTCCATATTTGATTTTTTCCAATGCTTCGGAATAAGTAAAACATTCGTGGTCTGTAGAAATTCCGAACGAAGCATACTTCTGTAAATTATCTCCAATAAATCCCGGTGAATGTCCATCAATCTTTTTATTAAGCTTTCTAGCAATGTCAATTTTATCTATTACATCAGGATCTTCGTAAATTACTCCAGGATAGTTCATCATTTCACTTAAATATTTTAAGTTATATTTCTTGAAAAGAATTTCAATATCTTCAGATGTTATCTTTGCTCCTGATGTTTCGAAATTTGTAGCAGGCACACAAGATGGTACCCCGAAGAAAAATTTCAGAGGAACACGCCGTGCATTCGTTATCATATACTCAACGCCTTCTACTCCAAGCACATTCGCAATTTCGTGGGGGTCAGAAACCACTGCAACTGTTCCAAATTTAACTACTGCACGAGCGAACTCCGATGGTGGCAGCATAGAACTTTCGATATGTACATGAGCATCGATAAACCCCGGCATAATGAATGTATTGTCATCTACTTCATCGGTATAAACAATATCTTTAATAATACCATTATCAATTTGAATATAACCTTTCTTAATGGTTCTATTAATTATATCGAGAATGTTGCCTTTTAAGATTGTGCTCATAATTAGGTTACTTTTTATTTTGTTTATTTTTATTAATCAAATAATTTTTGAAGGCTTGAATAAATTCTGGACTCAGGGAATTATTTTTTTTGCGATACTGCCCATCGTAAAAGCGAAAATTACTTACGCTTCCATTTTTGACTTTTAACTGAGAATATTTTTTTTCGTCTGAAAGTAATTGTTCTTTTTTTTTTCATGCTCTATTCTTTTTGGAATACAAAAGGGGTACATTCACACTTTTTCTCGACTTCTTTTTTCGCTGCTTCGGCTGATTCCTTTGATGAATAATTCCCAATCACAACTGCGTATTTTATTTCTCCATCAACTTCTTTTTCGATAATTTCTGTTCGCAGCTTCATTGCTAAAAAACGCTTTTTTTCGTATTCTGCTGCTGATTTTGTGGAGTATAAACCTACCTGAAGTCCCCAGCGTTGGTTCTCTGGTTGAGCTTTTGGTGTAGATTTTTCATTATTAGTTCTGTTTTTGAAATCATATTTTACAGAGGAAATCGATGAATGGACAACATCGGTCGCAGGAGCTAAAAATTCAGATTTAGGATAACTTTTTCTGAAAAATTCAAGTTCCTTTTTGGCTTCAAGGGTATCTCCAATAACAGCATAAAATTGTACAATCCTCCACTGAGCATCATCTGCCCACTCGCTATTGGGGTAATTTTTTACTATGTTTTTGTATATTTTTACAGCCCGCATTCCATCTTCCATCAAAACACCCTGGAGCAAAAGCACTCCAGGCTCATTCGGATAATCAGCCAACAGCTTAGGCATAGCTGTACGCACTTCTTCCATTTTTCCTTGTGCAACTAATTTAAGTAGAGATGATATCCTTTCAGATTGACAATAAATAATATTATTAGCTAAGAATAGAACTAACAATATTAAACAGATTTTTTTCATTTTTCTAAACAGTGAAATGAAAATAAACAAAATTTAAATAAAATTTCATAAATATTCTAATTATTTTTATTCTTTATTGCTTTTGAAATATTTTTTCAAATTTCGAGTGGTCTAACTATGCAAACACCAGTTGCAGCAGTGTTGTTGGTCAAATAATTTTGCAAAGTGTTTTCCAGTACCACTTTTTTCTGGTTCGAAGAAGCGTGTAGCAGTTTAACAGCATTATTTTCCACAACAATAAGCCCAACGTGCGAAAAATCCAAACCTGGCTTGTTTGTTACAAAGGCAACTATATCGCCTGATCGGAATTTACTCTCAATATTTTGGAATTGCTCTTTAGGAATATAATGATAAGTTCTTTTTCTTATATGTTCTTCATAAACTTCAATTTCTGCAATCATTTTTGGAACTTTTCGAAGCACTGGATAGAGTTCGGAATTCTCGGACATAAAAAACACATTGAATTGAATAGGTGTTCCACCTAAACTCTTCGAAATATCTGAGACAACTCCTTTGCTTTCGTTATCTGTAATCCAATCGGAAGTATAATGAAGTCGTGAAGTATAATCTACCAGTTTTCCTTTCCGGTATCTTATAAATTCAAGCTCGCGAGTGAGATCATTCATTGTTGCAAGTCCCTTTTTAATCATCCGGGCAAATGCAAGCGAACTTTCTATCAATGTTACGCAGTCAAATTCAATCAAATTAACGACTATTTCTTCATTTTCGCCGCTTACTTCTAGTGTTCCGCCCTCATAAGGTCTGCCTAAAAAGCATTTTGCTACTTCAATTACAACTTCACCAATATTCTTTGTTTTCCACTTATTTTGTTCAGCTTGCTTAAGTATCTTTTCAAACATACTTTCATTTGTTAAAATAATTTCTGAACTCTTATTTTTCTTAGGTCTGATTTTTTTCTTCTTTTTAGCTATGATATTACTAGCAGAGAAAAAAACACCCCCAAATGTGATAAAGTCTGTTATTTTTTTTATGAAATCTCTTCTTTTCATTTTTCTTTGCTCGACTTTAATAAAACATCAAGCGAAAAATTGAAGTTAGCTAATTTTTGATTATTACTGAATAATTCTAACGAATTATCATTTTTCAATACTAATTTATACTTTCCATCTGTAGAATGAATTTCCTGAATGCATTCGAACAAATTTACATTGGTGGAATTGTTTTTTGCTTCTATATTGGTGGAACTTGCTCCTATAGCTGCTTCCTTTGCAAGCATATCGCAACGTTCGTTCAAAACAATTCCTGAATGAGCAGGAACTTTGTTCCAATATACTTTATATTTATTGATTAACTCCCAAAGCTTTTGCACTAAATCAAGATTTTGAACCACCTTCCCATCAGATTTCTTCCAATTTTTCTTTTGCCAGGAATATATCCACTTCGTTATTGTATTAAGCAGTAATTCACTGTCTGTATTGATTTGAATTTCTTTGCTAAATTGGCTTGCGAAACTAATTGCTTCAATCGCTGCCTGGTATTCAGCCCTATTATTTGTAGTGTCAGGCAGAAATCCGCTTTTTTCAATAATATTTCCATCAATCTCTGCTATAAATGCCCAACCCCCTGGGCCTGGATTTCCCAAGCAAGCTCCATCAGTATATATATTTATTTTTTGCATTTTTTCATTAATTATTAGTTGATAACTGATTGAGATTCATCACTCATTACAATAAAAGCAACTGCATAATGCTCAGTATGTGAAATAGAAACGTCAATTCTATATTTTTCGTATTTCTCTTTCATTCTACCATCAAGCACAACGACAGGTTTGCCGTTTGTTTCGTTTATTATACCAACTTCATTGAACTTAAAACCTTGTGTAATACCTGTCCCTATTGCCTTACTAAAAGATTCTTTTACAGCAAATCGTGCAGCATAGTGAAGAAATTTCTTTTCTTTGAATTCTTCGCAATACTCAATTTCTTTGCTTGTAAATATTCTTCGAAGAAATCTATCACCATACTTTTCAATTGCACTTTTTATTCGCTCAACTTCAATAATATCTGTTCCAATTCCAAGAATCATACTCATTCCTCTTTTAACAATTTTAGTAATTTAGGTAAAGCGACGGCCGATGGTTCAGCTATTTTGAAATCAACAAATCCTGATAATACAGTTTGATTTGGGTTAATCTCAATTAGCACTGCACCATTTCTTTTAGCGTGTCTGGGCAAGTCAGCAGCAGGATATACCTCGGCAGAAGTGCCAATCGAAAAATATACTTCCGCTATTTGACTTGCATCATAAGCATTAGATAGTGCTTCTTCTGGTAACATCTCGCCAAACCATACAACTGCAGGTCTTATCTGACCACCACAGCTTTCACACTTCGGCAAACTATTATCTTCGACATTGATTTCTTTTTTATAATACTCGCCACATTTTATGCAATAATTTTCTATAATATTCCCGTGCAACTCGATAACATTTCTCGAACCTGCTCTGTGATGCAATCGGTCAACATTTTGAGTAGCAAGACTAAAAAATTCAAACATTTTTTCCATTTCAGCAATTGCATAATGCCCCGCATTTGGTTGAACATTTGCGATAATTTTGCGTCTATATTGATACCATTCCCATACAAGCTGCGGGTTCGACGTAAAGCCTTTCATACTGGCAAGCTCCATTGGATTGAACTTTGCCCATAGTCCATCTGGATCCCGAAAAGTCGCAATCCCACTTTCAGCTGATACACCAGCACCTGTCAATAGGGCAACTTTCCGAACTTTTCTAAGAATTTTTGCTACTTCATTAATCATCTTCTAAACTTTCTAATTTGTTAATTAAACTCTCTATTTGTGCTATAAGATTTTCTTTATGATTTTTACTTAATTTTATGCTTTCATTTAGTTCATTAAAATCTTCTTCTAATATCTTTATTTGTTCGTAACGGTTTTTTAATATCTCACGTAAAGCCTCATTTTTCTCTCTAAGTGTAACTATCTGTAAGTCTTTGAGAGTTTTTTCAGTATTTAAATCCATTATTAATTTATCCCGAACGGCATATAAATTTTCATCTAATTGCATTTCAGTTTGAATCTTCAATTTTTCAATTTCTTCATCCTTTCGTTGAATTTCATATTGTAGCTTTTCTATTTCTTTTGATAATTTTTCTATTTTATCGTCATCTTCTACTGGAAATAGTTCAGGCATCCTTCCATAATTTGCTTTGATATTTAACTTTTCAATTTTCTTATTCAAACTGTTTATTGTTTTGTCCTTTTCTTCGATTATTTTTTCGAGATCAATTATTTGATTCCTCAGTTCTTGAAGCTGACTGTTGATAGGAATATTGAACATATTATCGCTTAATTCAGCTACTCTATTCTCAGACTCTTGCAATTTATTTGTTAAATCATCAATAATAGCATCTTTTTCTTGAACTGATTGAATATTTTGTTCTAATTTAGCTTTTAATTCATTATTTTCAGTATTTATATCAAACAATTCTTTCTCTAAATCATTTAATTTGAGAGATTTCTCAACTGCTTTGTTGTATTTTTCAGATAATTCTAATACTTTATTCTCTTTTTCATTAATTATGTTATTTTTAAATTCTAATTCAGAGGATAGTTTGGCTTTATCTCTTTGTAATTCTGAAATTTCATTGGATAATAACCTTTTGTGTTCAATTAATTGGTCGTTTTGAATTTTTAATTGATTTACCTCTTCGAACAAAATTTCATATTTATTTTGAACAATTTGCAATGCCTCAATTTGTGCTGAAAGCGATAGATTTTCGCTCTGAATTGTAATGAACTTGTCCTGAAAATTATCAATTTGTTCTTTCAACCTTGAGATTTCATCCGCTTGTCTATTAATTAACTCCTCTTTTAAAGCAACGCTATCGTTTAGCAATTGAATGTCGTCGAGCAATTTCGTACTTCTTATTGTATAATCGTCCAACTTCTGTTTAATTTGCTCATTTTTTAATATTTCTTCTGCTAATTGCTGCGAAATTTGTTGATATTTTGATTTAATATTATGAAGTTCTGTGTTCTCTTTTTCAAGTAAATTATTCTTGTTTAATAAATCAGCATTTTTAATAAGCAATTCTGAATTATTAGCTTTAATCAGCATTATTTCATTTTCTAAATCTGTAATTTTTTCTTTGTAAGCAGAATTCTCAGTTTTGAAATTGTTAATAGTTTTATTGGAATAATCTAATTTTTCTGATAATTCAGCAATAGTATTGTTCGCATTTGCAATTTGCGTCTCGTGTTGGAAAGCTTGCTTCAAAAGTTCATTTGTTGTCAGCTCAAAATTCTTTATTATTACCTGTTCTTCTTCTAACTTCGATTTTAGCTGATTACTCTCATTTTCGAGCAGTTCAATTTTTTGCAAATAATCATTGGTTTTATTTTGAATTTCAGTAAGTTGTGTTTGTAAATCATCTACTAATGTTGATTTATTTTGAAGATCATTTTCCAGATTACGGTATTTAAAAATAATATTTTGTGCATCGGCATATTCATTTTTTAACTTCTGAATTTCTTTCTGTTTTTCGATTAACTCTAAATTTTTTCGTGTGATTTCTTTTTGAGCAAATTGAAAGTCATTAGCAATTTTAGTGAGTTCATCAATTTTCCTCAAATTTTTTGTGTTTTCAGATAATAAATCATTATAATTTGCTTGTATTATCTTTAATTCATTTATTTCTGTTTCTGCATTCTCTAATTTATTACTTAATTCTTTTACTTGCGATGAAAGATCTTCATTTTCTAATAGTAATTTATTTCTTTCTTTATAAACGTAATCATATTGTGAATATAGAGAATAAAGTTCATCGTAGCGTTTGTTGAGTTCTGTTACTTGATTAGATAGGTTGTTGATAACTTTGTTGTTTTCAAAAATTTTAGAGTTCGCCTCTTCGATGATTTTTTCTTTTTCACTTATCTCTTTGCTTAAAGCATCAATTTTTTCAATTAATTCAGAATACTTAGAATTTGAATAATTAGTTATCTCTGCTGCTTTGTTAATAGTATCCCACAATTCAGAAATTTTCTCCTTAGTACGGTAATCTATTTCTTTAGATTTGCTCATATGATGAAAAGAAACTAATCACTTCAAAAAATAATTTAAAAAAATATAAAAAAACAACAAAAAAACAAACTACTTTGTTGTAAAATATTAAATTTCCTTAAAAGATTACACTATTTTTTATTCTTGTTATTTAGTGCAGCTTTAATAAAACTGATAAATAAAGGATGACCTGTAACAGCTCTGGATTTTAGTTCAGGATGGAACTGCACACCTAAGAACCAGGGATGGTCAGGAAACTCAATTATTTCGACAAGATTACCGTCGGGGGAAGTTCCACTCATAACCATACCTTTTTCTTCGAGTAAAGATCTGAATTTATTATTCAACTCATAGCGATGACGGTGCCTTTCTGAAATTTCTTTCGAACCATATGCTTTGAAAGCAAGCGAATTCTCTTGAAGCACGCACGGATAAGCACCAAGCCTCATTGTTCCGCCTTTTTCTTTGATGTTCTTCTGTTCATCCATCAAATCAATCACGCAGTAATCATTTGTTTCAAATTCGCCACTTGTTGCTTGAGGCAATCCACATACATTTCTTGCGAATTCAATAACACTGCATTGCATACCAAGGCAAATACCAAAAAATGGTATTTTGTTTGTACGCACATATTTAATCGCAGTAATTTTACCCTCAATGCCACGGTAGCCAAAACCAGGGCCAACTAATATACCGTCTAAATGTCCAAGTAAGCTTTCTACATTTTCTTCTGTAATCTCTTCGCTGTTGATTAAATCAATGTTTACCTTACAATTATTTATCGAACCAGCGTGGATAAATGCTTCGATAATACTTTTATATGAATCAGTATATTTTGTATACTTCCCAACCAATCCAACATTAACGGAGTATTTAGGACTGCGAATTCGCTCAACAAATTTCTTCCAGGTTTCAAGTTCAAGCTCGTTGATAGGTAGTCCCATTTTACGAAGAACGATTTGTTCAAGCTCTCTTCTTGCAAATAATAACGGCACCTCATAAATCGTAGATTCTACATCAATGACTTCTATAACAGAATTCTCCTCAACGTTGCAGAATAAACCTATTTTTTGACGAAGATCTTTTGAAAGCTTATGCTCAGTTCGACATAATAAAATATCAGGTCGAATACCAAATTCCATTAAAGCCTTAACTGAGTGCTGCGTTGGTTTTGTTTTAAGTTCGCCGGCTGATTTGATATATGGAACATAAGTTAAATGAATATTCAATACGTTCTGAGGACCTCTTTCGAGCCACATCTGACGTTGTGCTTCTAAAAATGGGAGCGATTCAATATCACCAACAGTTCCTCCAATTTCAATTAATATAAAATCATATTCGCCTTCAAATATCGTCATCCTTCGTTTAATTTCGTTCGTAATGTGAGGTATCACTTGAACTGTTTTGCCTAAATAGTGCCCTTTTCTCTCTTTTGTTATTACTTCAAAGTACACTTGTCCTGTTGTTGTATTGTTCTTCTTGCTTAATGAATACCCCAGAAATCTTTCGTAATGCCCTAAATCTAAATCGGTTTCTGCTCCATCATCGGTAACATATACTTCGCCGTGCTGAAAAGGATTCATCGTCCCCGGGTCGACATTAATATATGGGTCAAACTTCATTATTGTTACTTTATATCCGCGCTGCTTGAGCAAATAGCCGAGCGAAGCTGATGCAATTCCTTTACCAAGTGAAGAAAGAACCCCACCTGTTATGAAAATATATTTAGTTTGTTTTGAATAAGTATCTTGCTCTTTCATAATTATTTCTTATTTCTAAAAAAACAAAAACGCAAAATAACATTAATTAGTAAATTAGACAAAAACTATAATCAAATTAGTATAAAAGATACTTATTACGAATTTTATTGAAGTGCTCTATCCCATGAGAGCATAAGCTTATATAGGAAAAATCATCCGGCGAAAATAATGAATTGAAATAAGTATCTGTGCCGGTAACTTTTATGAACATTTCTTTAGTTTTATTTGGAATTTCAGCCTTATTAAATAATTCGGGATGAACTGTTTTAATTGCAGATATTAGCAATGCACCATACTTCATCGGAGAATAATTTTCATTGCAAGTGAATTTGAAAAGTATACCTTCACAAGTTTGTTCTTTGAACTTTGCATAAAGTGGTCTAAACTGGGCTCTAAAGAAACTTATACCATCAAATTTGTATATATTCAGTTCTTTTAATACTTCGTCAGCCTTGAAATCAGGGCTTCCAATATATTGAAATGGCAAAGTCGTTCCAATCCCAATATTAAGTATACCCAATTCACCAAAAATTCCTACAAGGGCAGCACCACGAATTGCATCAACCGTAGGGATATGTGGAGAAGTCGGGAACCACATCAGTCCCGTATCTTCAAAACACATTTCCCTTTTCCAACCTTTCATTTGAATTACTTCAACCTGTGCTTTAATTTTTTCCCCTTTTTTATTGCTACCTAACCACCCTTCGCCTACCATCATTTTAGCTAATTCACCTATTGTCATTCCGTGAATGTAGGGGATAGGTAAAATTCCTACGAAAGACTTTTTATCTTCTTCGAGAACATTCCCGTCGATAGTAACGCCGTTTATTGGATTAGGTCTATCTAATATATATACAGGCTTATGAGCTTCCGCTGCTGTTTTGATAAAATAATACATTGTAGAAATGTAAGTATAAGAACGAATTCCAATATCTTGAATATCTACCACCAACGCATCAAGTTCCTTAATATACTTCAAATTAGGTGAGCGCTTGTCTCCATAAAGAGATATTACTGGTACTCCGTTAAAATTCGCATCGCTAACCTTTTGTCCAGCGGGTAAATTTCCCCAAAGTCCATGCTCAGGAACAAAAATGTATTTCAGGGCTAATTTGTCAGTTTTACTGAAAATCTCAGCTGTGAGAATTCCGTTAGAGTTCCTCCCCGACTGATTTGTGAGAAGCCCAATTTTTTTCTTTTGCAAAGGAGCAAAATTATTCTCGACTAATACATCAATCCCTAAACTAATATTTGCGGAAATTATCGAAGCTGTCGGGAGAAGGAAAAATAATATTTTAAGGAAAAACTGCATTTAGTACTGTATTGCAGCCAAAAAAGAATTGAAAATCTTATTGAATTCTTTTTGAGTTGGCATTTCGTTACCTAGAATTGTCATAGGCAATAATGTAAATTCATAGAATTGTCCAATTGATGAGACAAATACAGCTGATTTTGCCACAATTGCTCCATTTGTAGTAGAGAATTCATATTTAACAAAGTCTTTGTTCCCAATTTGAAGATTTTGATATTTCCCAACTAGTTTGACTGCACCTGCCGACTTTTGGGCACGTCTTGCAAAACATTCACGTGCTACATCAAACAATATATCGACATCAATTTTTTCATCCTCTAAGTTTATTTTTTGCGTTGGTAAATTTACAGAAGTAAAAATTGCACATAAACTATAATCTGGGTTGCAAACTACTGCCAGAACATCTGCCGATGAACGCTGCTCAGTATCGACAAAAAACCACTCTTTCGGAATAAAAGAAACCATATCGCCTTTGTTTGAACGCAGAATTATATCGGACATCGGTATTTCAGGTCTGGGGCTTAAAATTGCAGATTGCTCGTAGTCCTGCTCTTTGTCGGCTTGTTCTTTGACAACAATACAAGAGGAAACACCAAATATCAAAATAGAAAAAAGCAATATTTTGACTAAGGGACTAATACTCTTCGACATGCAAAGAACCCGGGTTAGTTTGAGTATGCTTGGTGTAATTATATTTCTCTAAAAATTTAGAGACTGATTCAACCATTTTGGGATTGCCACACAAGAAAAAGTGTGTTTTTCCCGGATTAATTTCTATTCCGACATTTTCGAGCAAACCATTGTCTAGATGATTTTCGATATATCCTGTAAGTCCATTCCAATTTTTATCTGCTTTGAGCAATGTAGGAAAATAATAAAAATTATCAAAAGAATTTTGTATGAAAGTAAGTTCTGAATAGTACCCTAAATCCCAAGGATATGCAGCTCCGTGCAAAACTGCTAATTTAATATCCTGGTTATCTTTTATGTGCGACCGAAGAAAGCTTATATACGGTGCCAAGCCTGTTCCGGTGGCAATCATAACAATGTTGCATCCCTTTGGTGTGTCTTTCAGCCTAAATACTCCAAGAATTTCCTCATCAATCCACATCCTGCTGCCTTGGGACAAAGCAAAAAGTCTTGGAGTAAGTTGTCCAGATTTGACCTGACTAATATAAAATTCAAAATTAGATGTTTCGTGATTTGCAGATGCTATTGAATATGGTCTTTTAATTAAAAAATCCGACGGCAATTGTTCCAACGTTATAACTGAATTTGCTGAACGCTGTTCCCTTGCTAAAACTCCTATCGTAGTGTATTGTCCAGCTTCAAATTTTTCTCTTGGAGTGTCTGTCCTCACTCGTAAAATCATTAAGTCAGGTGTTAGTAAAATTTTCGCAACAACTGTTGCATTATATGGTGATGATTTCATACTTTACTACAATTTAATAAAAAACAAAATTAACTCAAAAGCTCCAAATCAACAAGTACTTTTACAACTTTGTCTTTATCAACTGGTTTAATCAAATATGCTTCAGCTTGATTTGTAAATGCTTTCTTAATGTTGTTATAATCATCTAAAGCCGTTGTCATTACAATTTTCACCCCGTCTAATCCCATTATTCCATTCATTTTCTCTATTTCACGAATTTTAGCTAATACTTCTTGCCCGTCCATTTCTGGCATCATTATGTCTAAAAAGACAACATCGTAGAGAACACCAGTAAGATGAGCTGATGTAAATAATTCAATTGCTTGTTCACCATTTTCAGCAACATCGCACTCCCCAAATGCACTCAATATTTCCTGCATTACCTGGGAAGTAATATAATCATCTTCTACAACTAAAGTTCGCATAATTACCTCGATTTGTTATTTTTATTTTCGATATATCTTTCTAAATATTGTATTACTTTATTTATTTCTTCTCGGAAATTTCGAAATAATTTACCTAAATTTCTATTGAAATTATTTCTACTCAAACGATTAATTTCACTAAGAATTTTTATGGCTTTTTCTGCTCCAAAATTCCCAACTTCGGATTTTAATTTATGTGATATTCTATCTACTTGCTCTAAATTATTATCTAATATTGCTTTTTCTAAATTGTTTATTTGTTCTGGTGAGTTTTCAATAAAATATTTAATTAGCTTATTTAGTAATGCTTCATTATGATTGATAGAAACAAGTAATTTAGTGAGATCAATAGTATCGTTAGTGATATTAGGTGAATACTTAATAAGAACATCAAAAAAATTTGACCATTCAATTGGCTTGGTAATAATATCATCAAACCCTGCTTTCATAATTGTATCAATTGTTTCATCATCATCGTGTGCAGTTAGAGCAATAATTGGTGTATGTTCTAAGCTACTTTTCGCCTCTATTTCCAACAACGTTTTAATAGTTTCAAATCCATCAATCTCAGGCATTTGTATGTCTAAAAGTATTACGTCAAACTTTTCGTTCGAATAATAATAAACCCCCATCTTACCATTCTCAGCAATTTTGTATTTACAATTTGTTGAATTTAATGCTTCTTTCATTACTTCTTGATTAATAAAACTATCTTCAATTATTAGTAACTTGAGAGACAAGTCCTTGAAATTACTTGATACTTCTGATAAAGTTTTCGTTTTTTCTTCTTGTTCTTCTTGCATTCCGTCGGATACTTCAAATGGAATAGTGAAATGAAAAACAGAGCCTTCTTCTACTGTGCTTTCACAATAAATTTCTCCACCCATCATTTCAACAATCTCTTTTGAAATATACAAACCTAATCCTGTCCCTCCGTATTTACGAGTTAAGTTGTCATCAATTTGGCTGAAACTTCTAAATAGCTTCTCGATCTTATCCGAAGGAATACCAACACCTGTGTCTCGAATATCAAATCGAATTATAACTTTATTCTGAACCTCCTTAATTTTAATAACGGAAATTTCGACGAATCCCTCATCAGTAAACTTAATCCCATTTGAGACAATATTAACTAATACTTGCTGCAATCTAATGGGATCGCCTAACACTTTTTGAGGTATATCGTGAGTTAAGTTAAGTTTCAATTCTATCCCTTTATTTGCTGCTGAGTAATATAGCAGATCATATACATTATTTACCACTTCTTCCAAACTAAATGTAACTCTATCTAATCTTAATTTTCCCGTTTCAAGCTTCGACCAATCCAAAATATCATTAATAATATTCAGCAATGTTTCACCTGAATGCTTAACAATACGAAGTGTTCTTTTCTGTTTTTCGTCGAGTTCAGTATCCATCAACACACTTGTCATTCCCAGAATGCCATTCATCGGGGTTCTTAATTCGTGAGTAACTTTTGCAAGAAAAAGACTTTTGAAATGATTTGCTTCTTCGGCAGCTTCTTTTGCTTTTATTAATTCTTTTTCTGTATTTTTTCTAATTTCTATTTCTTCCAGAAGCTTTTGATTGATTTTCTCTAATTCAAAAGTTCTTTCTTTAATCTTTTGTTCAAGAATTTCATTATATTCCTTTAATTTGTTCTCGATAGCTTTTTTTTCAGTAATATCATCGGCAACCAGCACAAAACAAGAGATTAAATTGTTTTCTCCATAAACAGGTGAAATTGATACATTCAAATAAATATCGTAATTGCCATTATTGATTAGTTTTAATTCTCCTTTCCAATTACTTTCTTTTTCAACTGCCTCAATAAAATCAACTATATTGTCACCCCAAAAAATATTTTTGATGTTTTCATCTTCAAAAGATTCTTTTGTGAAATTTGTAATTTCACATAATTTGGGGTTGTGATAAGTTATTTTTCCATCAGAATTAAATATAACTATGAGACCGGGTGAATGCTCAATTGCGGAATACAGTAACTTTATCTTTTCTTGTTGCTTGTGGTATTCTTGCTCTAAAAATAATGAATTCGCAACCGAATCTAATATTTCTAGCAGATTTTCTCTTTTAACGGGTTTGACAATGTATTGATTAATGCCAATTTTTATTGCGTCGAGCAATACTTCTTTATTGTCAAACGCAGTTGTAAAAATAATTGGTACTTGTGCGTTGATTTCGCGTATTTGACGAGCCAACCCCAACCCATCAAGAAATGGCATACCAATATCTGAAACAACAATATCAGGTGAATGTTCCATAAAAAGCTCAAATGCTTTCAATCCATTTTCTGCTGAAAGGACTTTTTCAAACCTTGATTTTAATATAGTTTGAATGGTTAATAAAGAAGGTGGGTCATCTTCAGCAATTAATACAGTTAGTGGAAATTTATCCATATATTTAACTTGACTGTTTTACCAATTTAATTAATGCATTAGGAATTTCATTTAATGGTAGCTGGATATCCACTGCTCCAATATCATAAGCAACCTTTGGCATTCCATATACCACACAAGTTGCCTGATTTTGTCCAATCGTTTTCGCACCTGCCTCTTTCATTGATTTCAGACCTGTTGCTCCATCGTTGCCCATCCCCGTTAATATCACCCCAAAAGCATTTGCTCCAACGCTTTCAGCAACGCTGAACATCATTACATCCACCGACGGACGATGCCCGTTTACTTTCTCTCCTTCGAGTATCTGTATCTTATATTGTCCTCCCGAACGATACACTTTCATATGGTAGTCGCCAGGGGCAATATACACACGTCCGTTTAATATCCTATCGCCATCCTCTGCTTCTTTCACCTGCATATATGATGTTTCGTTCAATCTATCAGCAAATGTTTTTGTGAAACCTTTGGGCATATGTTGCACTATTACAATTCCGGGCATAAAGGGTGGCAATTGCTCAATAACTTTTCTGATTGCTTCTGTCCCACCAGTGGAAGCCCCAATTGCAATAACTTTATCAGTTGATTCTGCCAATGCTTTATTTAAGGCAGCTTCATCCTTCGATTTCTTATCACTGACAGGGATTTCTCTGTTTTTCCAATGCGAAACATTTGCAGTTGATGCTATTTTTATCTTAGTTCGCAATTCTAACATCATTTCGCTTAATCCACGAGCAACATCTGTTGCCGGCTTGGGAACAAAATCCACTGCTCCTGCCTCAAGTGCCTGCATTGTAATTAATTTCCCGCGTTGAGTGAGCGAGCTAACAACAACAACTGGCAATGGATATTGGGGCATCAATTTACGAAGAAATTCAATGCCATCCATTTTGGGCATTTCTATATCAAGAGTAAGTACATCTGGCTTTAATTTAACGATTAAATCTCTTCCGACATACACATCCGGTGCTGTTCCTACAACCTCTATTGCTGGATCGGTAGATAATCCTTTTGACAAAATATCTCTTACTAATGCAGAATCATCAATAATTAATACTTTTATTTTCTTAAATAAATTCGACACAACTCCCTCCAATCTGAAAAAATAATTTATGCTTTTTTATAAACAGCTGGCTTCAAATAAACATATTTTGTTTTAGTCCTATTCAGGGTTTCAGAATGACCTATAAATAAATATCCATTTGGTGCTGTGAATTGATAAAACTTGTCCACTAACCTTTCTCGCGTAGGTTCATCAAAATAAATCATTACATTCCTACAAAAAATCACATCAAATGGGCTTTTAAAAGGAAATCTTTCATTCATTAAATTAAATCTTCTAAAAGTAACTTCACGTTTCAAAGCGTCGATTATTTCCCATTCGCCTGTTGGTAGTTGCTTGAAGTACTTTTTCTTAAAGATATCGGGCAATGGCTGAACTCTTTCATCGGGGTATATTCCCTTCTTAGCTTTTTCTAATACAGTCAATGAAATATCTGTCGCAAGCACTCCCGCCTTCCATTTATAGTAATCTTTTCCGAAATATTCCATCATTAGCATAACCAAAGTATAAGGCTCTTCACCACTGGAACACCCCGCTGACCACACTCTAATATCAAAATTATTTGTTTTTTTTGCTCTTGCTTCAATTTCGGGTAATACAATGTCAACAAAATACTCAAAGTGGTCAATTTCTCGTCCAAAAAAAGTATGATTTGTCGAAATAACATTGGCAAGCTCGCTTAACGCTTCACCTGATTTATCATTAATCAAAAACTGGTAATATTCCTTGAATGTTTTGAAATTAAGCTTCCGTAATATTTTTTGTAATCGTCCATTCACCAAAGAACGCTTCTCTTCGGTCAAGTTAATTCCAATGTTTTTATAAATCAAGTCTCTAATGAGCTTGAATTCTTCATCTGTTACTTCAACAAACTCTAAGGATCGTATTTCCCTGATATCCATATTTTACTCTTTTTCGTTAATAGTGTTATTAGTATCATACAATAATTTATTAATATCGAGGATGATTTTTAAATTTTCACCAACTCTTCCAATCCCTTTAATAAACTTACTATGTGAACCTTTATTTGTTTGAGGTGGAGGCGATATCTGCTCTGGCAGAATCTTGATGACTTCTGCTACCTCATCGACTATTAAACCAATTCCATTATTATTGACATTTACTATTATTATACAGGTTCTATCATTATATGGTATTTCTGGTATGTTAAATCTTTTTCTTACACAAATAACTGGATATATTATCCCGCGTAAATTAATTATTCCTTTGATAAATGACTTAATATTGGGAACAGGTGTGATATTTTGAATGCCAATAATTTCAGTTACATACTCTATCTCAAAAGCATATTGCTCGTCGCCTGTTTTAAAGGTTAAATACCTGTCTTCAAGAGTATTCTCAGTATCGAGCTCTACTCCTGCATCCTCTACTTCATATAAATCTTCAGTTTGCATAATTATTTACCTCACATTATCCAACAACTACTGATTTTTCAGATAATTCTATTAAACTTTCAATATCTATGATTAACCCAATCCCACCATCTCCTAATATCATACATCCAGTTATTCCTGATACCTTTCCGATATAATCCGACAATCCTTTTATTACTGCTTGCTGCTGACCTATTATCTCATCAGCAAACAAAGCCACTTGTTTTTCCCTCGATTCTATTATTATCATTATGCCTTTTTCCAAATCATAACTATCCGGCACTATATTAAATAACTCGTGTAGGCGGATTACTGGCAGCACATCGTCACGCAATTTGCATACTTCTAATCCGTCCATTGTTTTGGAAATCATATTTCGATTTACTCTAAACGATTCTGTTACAGCAAGCAGAGGTAATGCATATCTTGATTGGCCTACTCTTATCAGCATTGCATCCATTATTGCAAGTGTAAGCGGTATCCTTAAAGTAAATGTAGAACCAACTCCTTCCTTGCTTTCAATATCAACTGAACCGTGTAGCTTTTCAATGTTCTTACGGACAACGTCCATTCCAACGCCACGCCCAGAAATATCAGTTACTTGTTCAGCTGTAGAAAAACCAGGTTCAAATATTAACTGAAATACTTCTTTATCCGTCATTTTATCTGTATTACCAGATATAATACCTCTTTCCTCAGCTTTTTTCAATATCCTATCTCTATTTATTCCTGCTCCATCGTCTTTAACAATTATCAGTATCTCATTTCCTTCATATCTCGCTTTCAAACTAATAGAACCGTATTCAGGTTTCCCTTTTTGAATACGAACCTCAGGCGGTTCAATCCCGTGGTCAATTGCATTTCTGAGTATATGAACAAGTGGATCTGCGACTTCATCTATAACATTTTTATCCATTTCTGTTTCTTGACCTGATATTTCAAGGTTTACTTTTTTGTTCATTTTCAACGAAACATCACGAACAAGTCTTTTCATCTTATTGAATAAATTTTCGAGAGGCATCATTCTTACCGACATCGCAACTTCTTGCAACTCTCGGGTGATTTTATTCAACATATTTGCTGATTTCAAAAAGTTTGGCAATTCAAGTCCTTGCAAATCAGGACTATTTGTTACCATCGTTTCGATTGTTATTAATTCACCAACTAAATCGAACAATTTATCAATCTTACTTGTCTCAACGCGTATATCTTTTTTAGCCATTGATGCAGGAGGTGTACTTTTAGCGGCAGTCATTTCTTCTTGTTTCGGAGCGATTGCTTGTTTAATTGGCTTCGTCTCATCTTTCTTAGGCTCCGCTTTTAGAGTTTGTTTTGGTATTTCTTTCTCCACACTACTTGTGTCTTGTTCAGTTTCCTCATCATAAATTTCAAAATCTTCCGATTGGTTAAAATCATTTTCAGATAATGTATCCTTTGCTTGGGGAACAACTCTTGAAGCAATATTTGTTTCTGCGATTGTTTCTTGAAAAGCTTTCGATTTATTACCTTCGGGCGATAAAGCATTTAATCTATTACGAATTGTTTCGATGTTACTCAAAAGAATGTTTACTATAGTTGTATCGATCTGTAGTTCTTTATTTCTTACTGAATCCAATATTGATTCCATCTCCATTGATATTTCTTCGATCTCCGATAGTCCCATAAACCCTGAATTACCTTTTAAACTATGAATAACTCTAAATGTATTGGCTATCAATTCATAATTGTTGGGCTCATTTTCAAGTATTATTAGATTATTTTCTGCAGTATCAATTAATTCATAGGCACTCGATAAATATTGTTCTAACAATTCATTTGAAACAAGAGATTCCAAACCATTAGAGAGTTGATTATTTTGCTGTGCTTCAAACATAATTTCTTCCTCAAATTCACTGTTAAATCCCTCCCGCTGATTTGTTGTCTCGTTGCTTACTGGTTCACTTTCGTCAGAAAGAAAAAAATCTTCCTCGCTTAATTCGGGGTTTTGAACCCGATTGATAGCATCGCGAATGATTAATATCATATCTTCAGCTTCTGCTTCCGCATTTCTATCTGTTAAATTTTCACTTACTCTATTTAGTAAATCACGTAGAAAGTCAAACACCGAATAAATAATTGATATTATGTCTTCGCTTTGGACTTTATTTTGCTTGCGCATTATATCCAGTAGAGTTTCTGCTTCGTGAGTAACTCTATTGATTACAAACATTTCAAAAAAGCCTGAAAGTCCTTTTAGCGTGTGGAATACTCTAAAAATTGAATTTACAAACTCTGAATTATCCTTTAACTTTAAATTTTCAACTAATGGCTCGTTTGTATCAAGCGAATCCAATGACTCTGATACAAACTGCATAATCATCTCGCGAGTTTCATTATCCATTTGCGACATAATACAATCTCAATTATTATTAATTAATTTTATATGCTTTATCGGTATTTTTGACTAAAATATTTAGATTTTATTTTGATATTATTTAAAAAAAATTACATCACGTTTTTTTTCTTAATTTTGCATATGCAAATTGAGATATTTAAAATAATTCGTTCTAATAGAAAAACTATTGCTCTTAAAATTGATAATCAGTCTAACTTGATTATTAAAGCACCCTCGTCCGTTCCTCTTAGTTATATCCAAAAAATTGTTCAACAAAAGCAAAATTGGATAATTGCAAAAAAAATTGAAGTTCAAAATAGAAAGAAATTTACTCGTAATCTTTCTGATGGTGCTTCTATAACTATTTTCGGTAAAGATTACATTATTCAATATGTTGATAACCTTCAATTTGCTCTTCATTTAAAAAATCAATTATTACAAGTTGCAAACGACCAATCAAAGTATATTAAACCTCTTCTCAAACACCTTATTATTAAAATGGCAAAAGAGTTTTTTAGTGTGCATGTTGCTAAATGGGCTTCTATTATGGGGGTAAAATATAACCGCATTTCTATTAAAAACACAATTTCGCGTTGGGGAAGCTGCTCATCCTTAGGCAACCTGAATTTCAATTGGAAACTTGCTTTCGCACCAGTGGAAATTATCGAATATATTGTAATTCACGAACTCTCTCATTTAAGATATTTAAACCACTCTGTTGATTTTTGGAATGAGGTTAGAAAATATTGTCCCGAATACAAAAAACATAAAAAATGGCTAAGAGATAACGCACAACTACTTGAGCTCTAATTCCTGCAGTACCTTTTTTATTATATCCCAATTATATCCTCTATTGAGCAAATGATTTGTCACCGATTGTCTTTGCTTTTCTGTGGGTTTGCTCAGAATTGCTTTCAATTTTTTTTCTGCTAATTTCAGTGCGTTTTCAAAATCTATCTCTTCATTGTATAAATAATCAATTTGCTCCTCGATGATTTTTTTTTCAATACCTTTTTGCAACAATTCAATTTTTATTTTGTTAATTCCCCATTTTTTGAATTTTGCTTTTTCCTGTATAAAAAGTGCAGCATATTTTTCGTCGTCAATCAATTTATACTCTTTCACAAAATCGATAGCAAACTTAATAACTTCTTCTCCAAAACCAGATTTCCTTAATTTTTCAAAAACCTGTCGTTCCGTCCGTGTCGTATATGTAGCATAATTATAAACAACTTGTTTTGCCTTTAACAGTTCATTTTCAAAAATAATATTCGAATATTTTTCATTGCTTATTTCCTGACCTGCCGATAATGCAAATTTTACGATAATATCATTATTGATTTCAACATTCGAACCGTTATCAAACTGAATAATGCTTGAATTCTTTGATGATTGCACTATTTTTGTTATTTTTAGCATAAAAAAGGGGTAATTACTACCCCAAAAATATAACAGAATAACTAAATATCAAAATTATAACAATCGTGCTTGAACGTCATCGGCGATTGTTTCATTTTCATTGTTGTCTTCGTTGTCATCATTTTCGTGATTTACTATTGTGACGTCTGCTATCCTGTCTCCTTCGTCTAAACGAATTAGCTTCACACCTTGTGTGTTTCGTCCAATTGTCCGGATTGCAGAAACAGGTTGGCGAATGAGAATACCTTTTTGTGTAATGACAATTAAGTCGTCTAAATCAGATGCAGTAAGCAATCTAACGACTTTACCTGTTTTTTCGGTAACATTCATTGAGATAACGCCTTTTGCGCCGCGTCGAGTTAATCTGAAATCCTCAAATTTCGTGCGTTTCCCATAGCCATTTTCTGATACAACAAGTACTTGTACGTCGTTTCTATTAATTACAATCATCGAATTTACATAATCATTGTCATCAAGGTTAATTCCAGTAACACCCATCGCACTTCTTCCCATTGAACGAACATCAGTTTCCCGGAAACGGCAAGCGATACCATTATTTGTGCCTAAAATTATATCTGATGCTCCGTCTGTCAATCTAGCGCTTATTAATTCATCGTTTTCATCTAAATTTATTGCTATTATTCCACTTTGCCGAACGTTAGAAAAAGCGTCTAACTCTACTTTTTTCACTATTCCGTTTCTTGTTGCCATCATTATGTAATGATTGTCGTCAAAACTCCTCACCGGACAATAAGCAGTAACTTTTTCATCGCTTTGGATTTGAATTAAATTTGCCAATGAGCGACCCTTTGCCTGGCGACTTGCTTCCGGAATGTCCCATACCTTTATCCTATAACAGCGCCCCTTATTTGTAAAAAACAATAAATAATGATGAGATGAAGTTTGGAACACGTGCTCTACAAAATCATCTTCATACGTCGAAGCGCCTTTTATTCCTCGACCGCCTTTATTTTGTCTGCGGTAATTCGATACAAGTGTGCTTTTAATAAAACCACGATGCGTAATTGAAACGACCATCTCTTCATTTGCAATTAAATCTTCGTAGGACATATCTTCAGAGTCTGGAATAATCTCAGTACGACGTTCGTCTCCATATTTATCCAGGATTTCCTTCAATTCATCATAAATTATTTGCATCTGGAGTTCTTTGCTTGCAAGAATTGCTTTCAACTTCTCTATTAGTTGTAAAATTTCGCGATATTCTTGTTGAATTTTCTCTCTTTCCAAACCTGTAAGTCTTTGCAAACGCAAATCTAATATCGCCTTTGCTTGAATTTCCGTCAAATTAAACCGACTCTGTAGCTGTTCAGATGCTGTTTGTGGGTCCTTTGCAGCACGAATAAGCGCAATAACCTCATCTAAATTGTCAAGGGCAATAATGAACCCTTCCAATATATGTGCTCTTTTTTCAGCAGCTGTAAGTTCAAATTGAGTTCTACGAACAACTACTTCAACACGATGATTAAGGAAATGTTTCATTATCTGGAGCAAATTCAACACCTTGGGTCTTCCCTTGACCAACGCGAGCATATTTGCCCCAAAAGTTACTTGCATATTCGTATGTTTATAAAGATTATTAAGAACAACTTTTGGTGTTGCTTCGCGTTTGAGTTCTATTACTATTCTCAATCCATCGCGATCAGATTCATCACGAATATCAGAAATGTCATCTATTACTTTGTTACGAACAAGGTCAGCAATTTTTTCGATTAGTGCAGCTTTATTGACTTGATATGGTATTTCTGTTACAATTATTGAAGTCTTGCCACTTCTATTTTCCTCAAATGAGGCTCTTGCTCTGATAATTATTTTCCCACGACCTGTTAAATATGTATCACGAACACCCTGATACCCATAGATTATTCCACCTGTTGGGAAATCCGGCGCAGGACAATATTTTATCAATTCCTCTACTGTAATTTCTGGATTTTTTATTAGTGCGTGTAAAGCGTGAATAACATCGCGAATGTTATGCGGTGGAATATTTGTTGCCATTCCTACAGCAATGCCGCTTGCGCCATTTAGCAATAAGTTAGGGATTACCGTAGGCAAAACAACAGGTTCTTTCAAAGAATCGTCAAAATTAGGTTGAAAATCAACAGTATCCTTATCTATATCTCTTAACATATGGGTGGCTATATGCGCCATTCGAGTTTCTGTATAACGCATTGCAGCAGCAGAATCACCGTCTATCGAACCAAAGTTCCCTTGTCCATCCACAAGTGGATAGCGCATTGCCCAATCTTGTGCCATGCGAACCATTGCTTCGTACACAGAAGAATCCCCGTGTGGGTGGTATTTACCTAATACTTCGCCCACAAGTCTGGCTGATTTCTTATATGCTCGATTTGGAAGTAACCCCATTTCATTCATTGCATAAAGTATTCTACGATGAACTGGCTTCAGTCCATCTCGTACATCTGGCAATGCACGAGATACAATTACAGACATTGAATAATCCAAATACGAGCTTTTCATCTCGTCTTCTATAAATGCTTGCTTGATATTTAAGCTACCTAATAAGGACATTTTCTTTCCAGAGTGATAAATATTAACTAACAAAATTAGTAATTTTTTGGCTCTTATTCAAAACAATTGCCTTTTATTGGTTAGAATTAATCTAATAAAAAAAGGAGGCTTCAAATAACCTCCTTATTAAAAAAAATCTTTTTATTTAGCTTTGTTAATAATTAACCATTTTGTCTAAATCCAATACCAAAATAATATCTCCATTAATATTTACCGATCCGCTCAAAAAACGATTTCGTTCGTTTAATTCAGATTGTTGTATCTGTTCTTTTTCAAAAGATACTATATTAGATACATTATCGGCTGTAATTGCAACTATCGAATTGTTATGTTCTAAGATTATTGCTAATTCTCGATGTGCTTCTTTAATGGCTTGCTCTGCATTATCAAATAGGTCTATCATTGCTTTTAAATCAGTATTTTTTGCTTGTTCGATAATTTTGATGGCGGTAGATTTACCATTTAATTCTTTCTCTTTCAGTGCTCGATTTGCTATCGCGTGAATTCTCTTATGTGGTGCATCAAATTGCCTTAGATATACTTCCAATCCGTAGTTGTCAGTTTTAAAATTATCATACCATCGTCCGAATGCACAGGCATGTGGATCTGTTGTTAGGTTAAAATCGCCATCTTTCTCGACCGCCATATAAAGTGTTTGTAGCCAGTTTATATGGTCTTGTTTCCTTTCCTGCAACATCTGGAATAATTCTTGATCGATTTCCAAAATTGAACGAAAGCCTAATCTCTTACGAGAATCGATTAAGGTTATTATGTTTTGACGTAATTTTATTAATCCTCTTACAAATTCTGGTGAATTCGGCATAGGGGTTGCCTCTGGGGCAATCACAATTTCTTTAATTGGCAGTATAGACAATGCATACGAATTATCCGCTATTTGAATAACTAAATACTGATTAAGATCAGCTTCTTCAAGTTGCTTGTTTATTAAATCTGCTTTCATACTAATTCCTTTATTCCAGTAGCAAAATTATTAACGAAACAATAAAATGAAACAATAAAATTTACGATAATACATTAATAATTATTGTATTTTATCGTAAAATTTTTCTATTTCTTTAGAGGTTATATGAATCTATCGGATAATATTTTTAACATTTTGTTAGTTGACGACAGTAACTTTTTCCGAGTTACTGCTCGAAAAATGATAGAAGATAACTTCCGCGTTCGAATTTTTGAAGCGAGCAATGCTTTCGAGGCTATGCGTTTGCTTGGCAACCATCCGATCGATATCATTCTTCTTGATGTAAATATGCCCGAAGTTGATGGGTTTAAAGCAGCAAAAATTATCAAACATCAAGAAAAATATGCTGATATTCCAATCATTTTCTGTACTGCTATGCCTCCAACAAAAGAAGTTGTTCATCGAAGCTTCGATGTAGGCGGGATTGATTTCCTTAATAAACCTTTTACCGAAGCAGAAATTGTTCGCCTTCTCGCGTTGTATTTCAGGTTTATTTTACACGAGAGAGAGAGTAATCGCAAAATTCGCGACAATCATAAATTATTAGAAAAAGAAATCGAAGAACGTAAATTAGCCGAAAGAGCCCTTCGACAAAGCGAAGAGAAATTTAGAAAAATTACCTCATCTGCTTACGACGCTATTTTGATGATTAATCAGGATAATAAGATTAATTTTTGGAATGAAGCCGCATTCAGAATTTTTGGCTATTCTTCAAATGAAGTTCAAAATATCGATTTTATTAAGCTAATTTCTTTACCAGGAAAATACCAAATTAACAAATCAAATTTTGAGGCAATCAAACAGTCTGCGAAAGATATTCAACTATCCAAACATTTTGAAATTCAAGCCATACGCAAAGGTGGGCAAACAATTGAGTTGGAAGTTTCCGTTTCATTTGTTGAAATCTCAAATCAACCAAACTTTGTTATAATTGCAAGAGATATTACCGAAAAGAAACTTGAAGCTATGTTGCTTGCTAAAAGCGAAGCCCTACTATCGGAAGCTGAATCCATTGCTCATTTCGGAAGTTGGGAATACGATTTGCAATCTAATGTTATTACTTGGTCAAAAGAATTATATAGAATATATGATGCCAATCCCGAGGATACCATTCCTACCATTGAATTAATTAATAGTATGCTTAAACCAGAATGTTCTGAATATTTTATGAAAGTTGTCGAAAAAGCAATTAATGAAGGCATTCCATACAACATCGAGCTGGAAATCAACACTCCTGCTGGTAACTTAAAAATTATCGAAGGGCGTGGCAGACCTGTTTATAATTCGGAAGGCAAAGTAATTAAGCTTGTCGGGACCGTAATCGATATTACCGAAAAGAAAATGGCACAAAGAAAATTAGAGCAGTATTTAGAAGAACTCAAAGAACTTAATGCGACTAAAGATAAGTTCTTTTCCATTATTGCTCACGACTTGAAAAATCCTTTTGGTGCTTTGAAAAATCTTTCGGAAATCTTGCATTCTATGTATAGTGATTTTTCCGAAGAAGAACGACTGGAAATTATTAGCGAAATGTATAAATCTTCAATTAAACTTTATGATCTTCTCGAAAACTTGCTAACCTGGTCCCGTTCCCAAAGAGGCGCAATTCAATTCAATCCCGAAGAAACTCATCTTAAATACATTATTAATAATTGCGTAGAACTACTCAAAGAAACTGCTAACAACAAGTCAATAAAACTTATCGACAAGGTTAATGATGAACTTGTTGTCTTCTGTGATGTGAATATGATCACTACAGTTGTTAGAAATCTTATTACAAATGCAATTAAATTTACTCCAGAAAATGGTGAAATTTTGGTCAATGCAGAGAAAACAGAAAGTGAGGTGATAGTTTCTGTCAAAGATACAGGCATTGGAATTCCCGACGAAGATAAACAGAAACTTTTCCGAATTGATGTCCATTATACAACTATTGGTACTTCACAAGAAAAGGGGACAGGACTTGGGCTCATTCTTTGTAAAGAATTTGTTGAAAAACATGGCGGAAAAATTTGGGTAGAGTCCGAAATTGGCAAAGGCTCTACTTTTAAATTTACTATTTCCAAGAAATTATAGAATAAAGTCTTTTAAAGAATGGTGCCGACTTTTATAAGCCGGCACTATTAACATTTAAATCTTGCTTTTATTACTTAATTACTTGAATTTTTTGAGTAATTATTTCATCATCTGTTTGCACAACGACTAAATATACCGATGAGCTCAATTGTTTGCAGTCGAAAGTTGTTCTGAAAATTCCATCGGAAATAAACTGATTATCAATTATTGTAGCTACAACATTGCCTACTGAATTTATTAGTTTAATTCTGATATGTGTAGGCTTTTCTATTTTGCAACTTATATGTACTTTATCATTTGTTGGATTAGGAAAAACATTTAATCTACCATCATGAAATGCTGTTTCAGTTTGATGGTTTTCATTATTGCTCATTATTATATCCACAGGATTAGATGGACAACCTTTTAAGCCATCAGCATTAAACGAATATACTCTTATTTTGTATTTACTGAAATCGTCGATATCAAATTCCTTCTTCTTTTCATTCTTTGAAGCTGAAGCAAAAATAATTTCGTTCCCTGTATAAGTTTCACCTACAATTACATATCCTACAATACCATTTTCTTTAGATGGTTCCCATTCAACAACACATTTTTCCTTGTTGGTAAAATATTTTGCACTGATATTGTTTGGCGGGAATAAAATAGATTTACTATTTATTATTTCTATATTCGAATAACTACTTTTACTATGATTTTCATAATAGTAAACTGCATATAAATAATATCTACAAAGTTGCATTGTATCACTTAATTTTATTCTACCATGACCATCTGTTGCATTGAATGATGTAATATAAATTCCATCGTCACCGAATTTGTTCTCATCAAAATAAATTTCGACAACACCATTTGAATTTAATCCACTTGTCCCCCAATAGACATCAATTTCGTCTAAATTCTGTATCGTGTATATTTTAAATTCTGGCTTTTCTTCGAATTTGTAGTAATTTATTGAAGTATTTTGATCGGTGGATAGCACTTTAATTTGCCATGTCCCAATCTCAGGTTTGGTAATTGTCCAAAACGCTTTCTTTGATTGACTGTCTTCTGAATAAATTATATCACCTACATACTCATTCGAAGGAAGATACTCTATCATAGAAGGAGTTATTAATTGAGTGTGGGGTACGGAATTTTCTCCAATTATTCTAATTACTAATCTTTCTAATGAACTGTTGACAATTATTTGCTCATATGTGTTGTCGTTTATAGCTATTTTACCTTTCTCAACTATTTGTTCTTCAGGCGTTCTTTCGAAAAAGAAAAATTCATCATCATCGTAGCTCTTATTTAAATCAACGACATAACGTAACTTACCAATTTTTGAACCTAAATTAGCTTCTCCCCACAGAACTTTTGATTTTCCAAATAGTAATCGAGCGTCAGCATCGACTTTCTTCGGCAAACCTATCGTTGCATTTATCCAATCAAATGGCCAATCATCTCGTAACTTTGGAATATCCAACTGACCTGATACATAACCTGAAAACTTGCTTTGTCTCATATTGTATTTCAAACTTCCTTCTGTCGTTAAAAGATATTTTTCTTCATCTTTTGTTCCAATATTTAAGCTCCCTTTTAGTTCCATCTGAGCAATTGAGAAATCAATATTACCCTCAATTCCACCTTTCATCTGCCATTTTTTCAAAAATGGATCTTTGAAAAGATTTGCTTCGCCTTTCATTCCAATTATGTTCGGGGTCTTGAAAAATCCTGATATGTCAATTTTATAAAGATCTTCAGAAGTAATATCAGAAAGAATACCGCCTAATTCAAATTCAAGTTCTGGCTGGGTAATCCCTGATATATGTCCAAAAAATCCACTTATCCCAACCGTTGTAGTTCCAATTACAAATAATGGCGGAAACGATGCTTCCATTCTAAAGCCTATGCTATCAAGCTCACCTTCAATAAATGCAATTCCTGCTCCTACCTCTCCAAATGGTATTTTAACGCTCGCTCCAAAGTCCAACCTATCTCGTTCGCTGTCATATTCACCATACAATTTGCTCAAACAGAAATTGGGGAACGATATAAATCCGAGATTTTCTACTTTAAAACCACCTAATTCAATCCCTGTGCGTTTAATTTCAAAATCTTTAACTTCAAATTCGGTATCTTTCTCGTCACCTTCCTCACTGCAACCTACTGCAATTCCTGGAACAGTTATCGTTGCAGTTATTTTGACACCTTCTGCACGCCTACCTCCAACTAATTGAATATCTTTTACTTTGAGTTTAAAACCTGCTAAATTATCCGTGTAAGCATTAATAAAATTTGCAATTTCCCCATCGCTTCCCAATATTTTCAATTCATATTTTCCTCTTGCAATCGAAAAAGTCCCTACTCCACCTAATGGCAAAGGTACATCTCTTACAAGGAAATCACCTTCGCAACTTATCCCTAATTGTGCTGTATCAATTGCAATTTTCCCTACAAATTCAACTAAATCATTAATTAATACTTTCCCAGTTGTCTCAATCTTAGTTGTTTTTTCAACTGGTTCCCACACTCCTTTTCCTTCTATACAGAATTCCAATGCACCATCAAGAATACTCCAACATTTCAATCCTTTTACAACTGTAACTTTCCTAAATATTGTGTCGGTTGTTATTTCATCTTTTTCTGCAATGAACCCGAAAACATACTCACCTTCCGAGTTTTCAGCAAACCTATAACCATAAATAAGTTTTGCTGTTAATGAATCTGTTATACCAATTGGTTGATACCCAGATTTTTCAATCGGATTATTGACATATACTTTAGCATTACCAACAGGCTTGTTGTCGGCATTTCTAATATAAATCATAAAAGTTAATGAATCTTTCTCTGCTATTTCCACGTCATTTGAAGGTGTAACTTGCATTATCAAATTTGATGGTAGTACCGTTAATTGTCGCTCAATTGTTTGCGAAATTTTATAGCCAGTTTTTTGGGCAATAAGCTTTATAGTGTAATCATTTGCATTCGTGTTCGATGGTATTTTGAAAGAATAGTTAAATTCTCCATCAGAATTTGTGTTGCCAATTTTAGTATATTTTCCTGACAAAATAGGATTTAAGCAATATATCTCAGCATCTTCAATAATTTCATTATTGTTGTCCAATGCAGTGATACCATACAATACTTCTTTGCCTGCCTCAATTTCTATTCTGTCTATCGGATTAATCCTTAAAAATAATTGAAAACTATCTAATACCGTAATGATTTTTTCAACAGTATTCGATTGCAGTGTGTCTTTAACCGCTCTGAAACTGAATGTATATTCGCTAGCCTCGGTATTCTCCGGGATAATGTAATTGTAATATAATATGCCATTGTCATTTGTTCTTCCAATTAGTATTTCGTTTTCTTCGTTTATAAACGGATTAATACAGTAAATACTCGCATTTCCAATAATTTTATCGCTTACTGTAAATTGTACCCCAAAACTTAATTCCGACATAGGAACTAAATATGGCTTGTGATATTCCGACACTAATAGTTCAGGTTTTGCCTCAGAATATGAGAAATTCCCTAAAACTCGTCTAAATCTTGGTGCAAAATAGCAAGCCGGCTCAAAATTAATAAAACCAGAAAAAATATTATTTGTTGTATCGTATTGAAATATTTCAACATAACCGTCAACTCCACAATTTGAATAATCGTCCCATCTAAGAAGCGAAGCCTCCAACCAAACGTAATTGTAACCGACTTTTGGCTTATTTTGAAATGGTATAAAAATTTCTCGGAAACTACTCGTAAAATTTTGAATATAAATGCTATTTGTTGCCCATTCCCGTATAGACATTGTAGCAGTAACTATTGTTGTATCATATGGATTTGTCCAACCAACACATTTCAATGTAACGGGGAATTCGGGTGTTTGATAATATGCAGAAATTTCTTTATTCTGCATCATCATTGCAAAGCAGATTGTTGCCAGAATAATCATTTTTTGCAATGAATTCGACAAATTTGTAGCTAAATGAAACATATCCGAACTCCAAAAAATTAGAAATGATTACTTAATATAAGATAATTTAAGTTATTTAAAAATTAATTATTTATAATAAAAAGTTAATTGGTAATACATTTATTACATTTCTTCTGAAAATAATGTTTATTTATTAGTATTTTTGTAGTTAAAATGAAAATCAAAACAAATGTGTTTAATAGAGAATAATTCTTTTGTAGTTGTTGATGTTGAAACTACGGGTTCCGATCCAGTCTCGAACCGTATTTTCGATATTGCTTGCATAAGAGTAGAAAACGAAAAAATTGTTGATAACTTTTACTCTCTGGTAAATCCTCATCAATTTATTCCTCCTTTTATTTCTAAATTAACGGGGGTTAGCAACAAACAAGTATATTCAGCTCCCGAACCGCCTCAAGTATTTTCAAAAGTCCACCATTTCTTGAATACAAAGCCAAGTATTTTTGTTGCTCATAACGCTTCTTTTGATTTTTCTTTTATAAAAAATGCTTTCAATAGACTAAATCTTAAAATAGATGTACCCGTATTATGTACCCTTAAACTTGCTCGTAAACTTCTACCAAAAGATTTAAAGAAAAATGTTGGCTTTTTGGCAAATTACTTCTATCACGATATAGAGAACCGCCATCGTGCCTACGATGATTGCCTTGCAACTGTTACAATTCTCAATGAGCTTATCAAAATCGCAAAGTCTGATTTCGATATTTTTACTATTCATGATTTGCTTGCTTTTCAGAACAAACCAGTGCGGGCAACCAAAGCTAGGTCCCAAAATGCTGATGCTATTCTAAAAAAAATCGAACACATTCCTAGCGAAGCTGGATTTTTCAATATTTTCGATAAAGAGGGCAATATAATTTTCTCATCTGAAACGAACTTTTTGCAAAGTCGTTTATTCAGCTTTTTCGGTTATGATGAACATTATTCGAAAAAAATTGCTCGAATTATCAAAAATTCTTATGATATTTCCTGGAAAATTAATTCCGAAGGCGAAAATCTCTTCCAGCAAAATACACTTTTCGATTATTTAACTGAAAAAATTAAGCTCTAATTGAAATATCACCAAATATTGCAGCTTTTTGGAATTCTTCGATTATTTCTTTCTTCAATAGTTCAAACGCACTATCGGGGTCAAGAAAATCTTCTTCTGACAAATCTTCAAATAATTCCTCAGAAAGATAATAGGGTGGAGGGGTGTAGTTCTTATCCCACTGCTTGTATTCCATTATTTGAGCAAACCACTCAGAGAGCGATACTATTGCAGTCAATGGTTGGTCTATTTCGTGAAAATCAACGTCTTCTGTAATATTCTTTTTATCTTTGCTTGTTAGAAAGTCTTTATAATTTGTATGGTGATTTTTTATTGCTAAACACAATTTGGGCGGTAAATTCCATTTCTCTGCCAGCCAAAGCCCAATATCAGCGTGTGTGGCCCCTAAAACTTGCATTTCCGCATCTGTTATTGATACATTTTTTGCTTTTTGAAGCTTTCTAATCTCTCCAAACTGCTTTCGAAAATTTTCAATTATTATCAAAATCCCTAAATCGTGCATCAATCCAGCTACAAATGCTTCTCCTGCTAATTTATATCCTAATTTTCTTGCAAGTAGCTTTGCCGCTGCCCCACAAAATAGTGAATAATTCCAAAAACTTTTAACGTCGAACATACTTTTGCTTAATCGGGAAAAGAACTTTTGAATTAATAAGCTCAACACTATTTCTTTTAATACATTTATTCCGAGTATTACGACCGCTAAATCAATAGTTGAAATTTTACGGGCAAATCCATAAAATGGTGAATTTGCCACCTTCAATACTTTGGCAGTCAGAGTTTGGTCCCGCTCTATTAATGATGCTAATTGATTTGCACTTAATTTAGGGTTATCAAGTGCAGCTAACACATGAGACATCACTGTTGGGATTGTCGGTAGCTCTACTATGGTATCAAGTTTTTTCTGTATTTTGGGGTCAAGCATTCTCATACTTATCTAACTTATCTCTAAGGTCATTTAGTACCTGAGAATGAATTTGGCAAATTCTGCTTTCCGAAACGTTTAATATGTTCCCAATTTCTTTGAAGGTCAAATTTTCATAGTAATACAAAGTCATCACAAGCCTTTTTTTCTCATTCAATTGTTGAAGGAAATCTGTGAGCTGCTTAATTCTTTCATCATTCTCTAATTGTTGAAGATAATCTTCCTGATTTGTGTCCGGCAGTTCAGCAATCAAATTAAAGTCTTCTAAATCTTCATTGTAGTAATATGAACTTTCACTAATTGAGAAAGATGATTTTGCTGCCGCAGCTGCCTGTAAATATGACTGATATTTTTCCGGAGATATGTTTAATTTCTCAATAATTTCTATGGCTGTTACTTCTCTTCCAGTTTGGCTGCTTAATATATCTTTTGCTTGAAGAAAATCATGTGCCTTTTTCCGTGTTGATCGAGATAACCAATCAAGTTTTCTCATTTCATCCTGGATTATTCCCTTGATCCTTGGTATTGCATAAGATTCGAACTTCACTCCACGAGTAATATCAAATCTATTTATTGCTTCGTTTAGTCCCAATATGCCCACATTTATAAAATCATCTTCGCTTAATATAGAATTATTTGGGATTTGCAATTGACTTACAACATATTTAACCAGCCACATATAAGAAAGCATAAGTTGATGTTTGTCATTTTCGCTTCTTGTAATAATAAAACTTTCCCACAATTCTTTCAGCTCATCTGGTGATAGTACTATTTCTCTATTTGTATTGCGTTTACTCATTATTTATGCTTTTATTTCATTATTTCGTTTAAATAGTCGATATCTTCATTATTTGGTTCATCCTTTATGTTTTGTTCTTGTTCGAACTTAAAATCATTTGAGTCATCATTAATTGATATTGACGATTCTGGCAACGAAAATTGTTCATTACTATCTTCAATCAAGTCGGTCATCCCATCTGAAGTATTCTCACCTTCGTTTTGATTAATTGGTGGTATTTGCTTAGCTTCCTGCTTTGAAGCCAACATTTCAGATTCTTTCCGTTCATTGCTCCTTATCGTAGCTAAATCACGCTCCAATATCTGCAATTTTGCTTCTTCTGCTTCTCTCAACCGTTGAGTTTCAATCTCTTCTCTTTCTCTTTCAATCCGCTGCTGCTCTTCGAGTTCCTTCTTCTTATCCTCGCTTATCATCAATACTGCCGCAACCATTATTATCCCAATCCCGAAATAAAAGAAAGTAAAAATCAGAAACAAATATATCAAAGATGTTTTTAAATCTAATTCAAGCCAAAAATACAAAATGATAGACATTATCATTGTTGCAAGTAATGAAAGATGTAGCAGCAGCTTAAACGGTAAATTAACTAAAGTTTTTATTCTTTTAATTTCCTGCTTACGCTCTTCTTTGATTCTTTTTTCTTTTAGCTTTCGCTTTTGTTCTTTTTCTTTTTGCATTTTCGCGATAAGGGCTTTTTCTTCCTTTTCTTTTTGTTTGAGCTCTTTCTCGCGTTTTTGGTCTTCCGGAGTTAATATTTTATTTTCTTCTTTTGCCATTTTCTAACTACTTTTTACTTAATTACACGAATATAGTATCAAAAATTGTAAGTTTATTTATTATTTAATTTGTTTGACAAACTGTTTTACTTGTTTTTTGACATATGAACTGACAAAATTCACGAATTGCTCGGCTTATTTCATCATCAGGATTTGTTTTAGTAAAAATTTCTTGTTTTATTATTGACTGGCGTACTATTCTGCTGTATGGTATTATTCCAATTACCTCAGCTTTGAAGCCTAAAAATTTCTCTGTTGCAAGATTCATCTTTGTTGCAATATCACTTCCATCGTCTATATCAATTGTATTATTTACAATTAATTTTATTCTGTCTATATCCATATATTCTTTAAAAACTTTTATCAATGCATACCCATCAAGCAAAGAAGTTGGCTCGTCTGTAATCACTAAACAATTTATATCAGATATCGGAGCCAACTCCATATTTATATTATTCAACCCCGCAGGAGTATCAAAAATTATATAATCATAATTTGTTTTTATTATTATATCTTGATAAATGTCCTCAAAACTAAACTTGTCTTTTTCATCATTTGTAAAGGTAGCAGGTTCGTCAGATAATATATGCAGATTTTCATTTATCGAAAATATTGCCTTTTCAACTGGAACAATACCTTTGTATACATCTCCAAGTCTGATAGGTGGCTCGATACCATAAAATAGGTGAGTATTCGGAAATTTTCTATTCGCATCCCAAACCAAAACTCTAAAGTTCATCTCCGACAAAACGTATGCAATATTTGCAGAAAGAACACTCTTGCCGACCCCTCCTTTCCCGCTTATAAATGATATCTTAAAAGGTGTATTTTGCAAATCGCTCATCTCTTGAACCTCAATCCAAATTTTCTTATTCTTCAATATTTAACATTAATTCTGCGATTTTATTTTTATCAGCAGGCTCAATATCATCTGGTATTTTTTGTCCTTTTGTTATATATGCGATGGGTAGCTCTGCTTCCCAGATTACAGGTATTATCCCTCCAATTGTTTCGCACTCATCAATTTTACTTAAAATCACACCGCTCAGTCCAAATTTTGAATATTTATCTATGATTTTTCTTGTTGTTGCATTCGACAAAGTTGCATTTACTACCAGGTAGGTCAAATTGGGCTCTGCCATTTTGTAGTAATCGCTGAGCTCTCTAATGTTTTCCTCAGTATTATGATTTCTTCCTATCGTGTCGATTAAAATCAAATCGTAATCATTTTTTGCTTTTTGCACAATATCGCGTAATTCATCAGCTGAATATGCTGCCTTGAACGAAATTCCCACAATAGCCGCCATTGTTTGTAGTTGTTCCGCACCACCAATTTTATACGTATCAGCAGAAACAATCAAAATATTCTTATTTGTAAGTAATTTCACTATTACAGCAATTTTGACAAGTGAAGTAGTTTTACCGCATCCTGTATTACCAATAAACATTGCTACTGTTTTCTCTGTAACTACATTTAAAGGTGCCAATATTTTAATTTTTTCAGCAATTATCTCTTTGGTATACTTAATCGCTGGCGAATATTCAACATTTATATTTATATTAGACACTTTCCCGACAATTTCTAATGCATAATTTTCTGGGAATTCATTTATGATTAACCTCTTGTATAATTTCGAAAATACTGACGAAAGACTACCTGAATATTTATATTTCAAGTTGCTGTTAATGATTGCAAGCGTGTTTTTTATCTCACTTATTTCTTTCAAAAATATTGCTTCGCCTAATAACTCAGTTCTTTCATGAGAAATGTTATCTTGTTTTGGAGTGTCTGCTATTCTGTTTGTTTTGCTATGTTTGATGTCGTCAATTGCTGCAACAATTTCTACATATTCCTTGCCAGTTGCCGGATTTATCATTGTTCTACTGGATAATATTACGGCTTCTTCGCCTAATTCTCTTATTACCAGAGACTTGCCTTCTTTTATGCTTTCTGATGTGAACTTTTTAATTCTCATTTTCAATCAACCATTATTGTTATTAATGGTAAGAAAGAAAAAAATATGCCACAATTTCAAAGCTTTCAATTGAATTTCAATTTTAGCGAATAATGCTCTTTTTTATCTCTTCGGGTATGTGGTATTTCCCGTCTTTTTTCTTTTGTTTATAGACGGGTTCTAAAATTAATTCATTTTGAGGAGTTGTATTTTTAGATGGATTTTTGATTTCCTTTTCAGGAATTGACTTAATAATTCGAGAGTTTTGCTTTGCTTTTGTTTCTTCTCTCACTGTGGAGCTGCCTTGATTTATTTTATCTAATGCGGGCAGCATTTGTTCATTAATGTTAGAAAAATGTTCAATAAAATATCCAGCTGATAATTTATCATACTTAATTAGTTGATTTGTCGCCAATATCTTCAAGAATGGCTCAATAGGAATATAAAGCAAATTATTTATTGAAATAACTGGTAAATTCATCTGAAAAATACTACTAATTTCTTCCTTTTTTAAAAATACAAAAAATGAACTATTCGCAAATCTAATTTCGAAGTTTTTATCTGTAACTATATTGTTTTTAATTGTAGCAGCAGGAAAAATTGCAGATATGATAAAATTCAGTTCCACATACTGCACATTATTAAATTGAACCAGCCTAAGCGGATACGATTTTTGATTAACTATAATATTGGCCGATAAGCTTTCTACACTTGCCGAAAAAAACAGCACAAATACAATGACTATATATCCTACCAATCTTCTCATAAATTATACTATAATGCTACCTTGTTTCAAAATTAATCTAAATTATCGGAAAATCAAAATATTACTTGAACATACAAAATGTGGATAAATATCTTTATCTAATTTTCGATTTTTTTTCGTAACTTGTAAATTAATGTGGTATAAAATAACATTGGTGTCAAATATGAAATTTACAGCTAATTTACTTGACTTCTCTAAACTTTTGCAAAAGGTAGTTCCTGCTATTCCACCTAAATCAACTTTACCTGTACTTGAACATCTTAAATTTGAACTTCAAAATAATATTCTCACCGTTGTCGCTACCGACCAGGATATAAGCATTATGAGCTCCATCGAAGTGCAGGACGGTGAAAACGGTGGAATTCTTGTCCCTGCTCGTAAGCTGAACGATATTGTGAAAGCTTTGGATGCTTCCAGCAGTTTTACTTTTTCAAGCAACGAAGAAAATTTTGATATTCACATTGTTACTGCCAATGGTAACTATACTATCAAAGGACTTAATCCTGATGAATATATACAAATTCCTGAACTCTTTGAGTCCGAAAAGCCAGACTTTTCCAATAATAAATTTAGTGTTGATTTCTCAGAAGGTGTGCTCCAAAGGCTTGCAAACAAAACAGCCTTTGCAGTCTCTACTGATGAATATCGCCCTTCGATGAATGGTGCCTTGTTCCAGTTCAGAAACAACTATACTTATGCAGTTGCTACCGATAGTTTCCGTTTAGTGAGAGCAAAATCAGAGGACGAAAGTTATGTGTTCGAAGAAGAATTCGACGTCCTTATTCCTCTGCGTATGCTGGAATTTCTTCGGAAAATTTCTACAGAAGTAAAAATGTCTATGATTTTAGGTCTCGATAAAATTACTCACGTTAGAATTGACTACGACAACACTGTAATTGTTTCCCGTGTTATCGACGAAAAATTTCCACCTTACGAAAGCGTTATCCCGCAAAATATCAATGCTGTCGTTACACTCGATAGCAAGATATTTCTCTCTGCTCTTAAACGTGTCTCTCTATTTGCAAGTAATTTTTCGAAACTCGTCCGAATGCGTTTCGAAAATAATGAAGTAACTATGTCTGCCGAAGAAGAAGCAACTGGCAACTACGCCGAAGAAAAAATTCCTTGCCAATATTCAGGTGATAAAATCGAAGTCGGCTTCAATTGGAAAAACCTCGAAGAAGTTGTTGCCAATATTGATAACCAAGAAACTGATAATAATTTGATTGAATTGCAATTTCTTGAACCTATTAAACCTGTTTTGATTATGCCAAAACGTGAAAATCCTTTGTTGCTTTCACTTATTATGCCTATTAGAATATAGAAAATGCATATTAAAAATATTTCTATTTATAATCTGCGTTGCCATAGGCAACGCTTTTTTGAATTTTCCGATTCAATAAATGTTATTTACGGAAATAATGGTGTCGGGAAAACCACTATTCTTGAAGCAATTTCTATCGCATCCGTTTCAAAAAGCTTTCTCCCGATAAGCGATTCGTTATTAGTAAGATTTGGAGAAAATAAATACAAAATTGATATAACTACAATTAATCATCTGAACTTGCAAGAAACTCTTTCCATCGAATATTTGCTCGGTGCTCGAAAAAATATTACTAATGGTTATGGCGAAAAACTTCAACCCAAAGATATTATCGGTGCTATCCCTACAATAATTCTTTCGCCTGACCTTAAAAATATTACCAGCGGACCACCTTCTGCACGCCGTTCTTTTTTCGACGGTGTCCTCTGCCAAACAAGCAAAGTCTATCTTGATAATTTAGTCCAATATAAAAAATGCTTGAAAAATAGAAATAATTTGCTGCTTGCTCTAAAGAAAAACTCCTTTTTCGATGAAAGTGAATTCTATGAATGGACTAAATTACTAATTCACTACGCAGCAGAAATCATCTGGAAAAGAATGAACTTTTTCAATGAATTCCTTCCTTATTTTTTCGATGAATACAAAAAAATATCTAACGAAAATGATAAATTAATTGCTGAATATAAACCATTTGTCTTCGACGACATCAACAATATTCACACAAAAGATGATATTCTGACTAAATTATCTGAAATTGCTAATAAATATAAAAATATAGAAAAATATCGCTTCCAAACATTATTCGGACCTCACAAAGATGAACTTGCAATCTATATAAATGGCGGACCAGCAAAAGACTTTGCTTCGCAGGGGCAACACAAATCACTTCTCATTGCATTGAAACTTGCCGAATATTACTACATTATGAATAATCACACCGAAAAACCAATTATTCTACTCGATGATATTTTCTCTGAACTTGACCAGGAAAGAAGTGCAAAGGTGCTGCATCTTATGGATTTCAACCGAACCCAGGTGTTTATTACTATGACAAGTCCTCAATTTCTGAACTTTTATAAACCTATGCAGGATATTAATCTGATAAGTATAAATTAATAGGCGAATTGTTTAGTTTTATTAAACAGATTTTGTTACTAAATTAACACTTCTTTTGTATATTTGTTTTGTTTTTTAATTATAATAATATTTTATGAAAAAAATTGATTTATACGAAATTCTCCAAAAAAAAGCACCTAAATTGTTCAATAGCAGACCTTCCTTCATTGCTTCGCTTATTCTTTATCTATTAGAAAAAATATTAAAAATCAAGCAAATCAATAGATTTCTTGAAAGGAATGGGCATCTCAAAGGTATCGACTTTATTAATGCCCTGTTTGAGGAACTGAATTTTACATACAATATTTCTGAAAAATCTAAATATCGCATCCCATCGGAAGGAAAAGTAGTAGTCGTTTCGAACCACCCTCTCGGTGGGTTAGATGGTTTGGCTCTTATCAAGTGTATTTACGAAATTCGTCAAGATGTCAAAATTGTTGCCAACGATGTACTTTCCAGTATTGAAAACCTTAAAGACTTTTTTTTACCTTTTGATTTATTCAATCCGATTGGGCAAAAAGACAATATTAAAAATATAGAGAAAGCTCTCGCAAATGATGAAATTGTAATATTTTTCCCCGCAGGTGAAGTTTCCCGTATGTCCTGGCGAGGTATTCGAGATGGTAAATGGAAAAAAGGTGCTATTCGTTTTGCAAAATATGCAAACGCACCAATCCTCCCAGCCTTTGTCATTGCAAAAAATAGCGTCCTTTTCTATTTTCTTTCTTTATTATGGCGACGTGTCGGTATGTTCTTACTCCCACGAGAGCTCTTTAAACAAAAAAATAAAACTATTACGATTAAATTTGGCGATTTAATACCAATTTTCAATTTAGATAAAGTTGTCAACCAAAAGCTCCAACTAAATCTTCTTAAACGCCATGTTTATAGAGTGGGGAAAGGTAAGCGAGAAATTTTTGCTACTGAGCAAGCTATTATTCATCCTGTTCCTGCCAAATTACTAAAAAGTGACCTAAATAGTTCTATTCTTCTTGGTAATACCAAAGATGGCAAGAAAATTTACGTTTGCAAAAAAGACACTGCTCCAAATATCTTACGTGAAATCGGACGCTTGCGCGAAATTACTTTCAGAAAAGTTGGCGAAGGCACCGGAAAAGTGCTTGATACAGATGTTTATGATAATCACTACCACCATATTGTTCTTTGGGACGAAGAACAATTAGAAATTATCGGCTCATATCGTTTAGGTGTTACAAGTGAAATTATTGCTGAACATGGTGTTATGGGACTTTACAATTCTTCTCAATTTATTATTCATCAGGATTTTGATGAAGTGTTGTCCCAATCTATCGAGTTAGGTCGCAGCTTTATTCAGCAAAAATATTGGCGAAGCAATGCTCTCGACTACATTTGGCAGGGAATAGGTGCTTTCATTCAAAAATATCCGAATATTCGCTATCTCTGGGGAGCTGTTAGTATTAGCAATTCATATAGCGAATTAGCAAAAGTCCTTATCGTCTCTTACTACAAAAAATGGTATCAAGGCAACGAAAAATTTGCTACCCCAATAAATCCTTTTGTTATTTCCAAGCTCCAACAACAAGAAGCCGAGTCAATTTTTACTGGAAATACATACGAAGAAGATTTCATTATTCTCAAAAATACATTGAAAAATCTTGGTTTTTCTATTCCCGTGCTATATCGACGCTATACTGAATTATGTAATTATGGCGGAGCTAAATTTATCACATTTAGCATTGATGAAGGTTTTATGAATGCAATTGACGGGCTTATTTTATTGGATTTACGCGATTTGCGTTCTGAATATAAAGAAAGATATTATTTCCAGAAAAGCTTTGTAAACTGAAAAATTTTAGAAAATTTAGTTCGCTTCTAAAATTTCTCGTTTTACTAAACGTCCCATAATATCTTTTGTTTTATGATAATCCTATTCTTATGGTTAATATTGAAGCAATCGACTTAGCTTGTGAAGTCATTAGTCAATCAAAAAAAAGTATAATTATTACTCACATAAATCCTGATGGTGATGCAATTGGCTCTTCTCTTGCTCTTAAATTAGCATTGAATAAATTAAACTGCGATGCAACAATTATTGTCGATTCAGAAATCCCTTATTTTCTACAATTTCTTTATGATGCTCATAAAATTGAAACTTATTCACCCGTAAACCACGACAAAATTTTTAGAGAATGCGATACTATTTTTTGTCTTGATTTCAACGCAACTAAACGAATGCGTTCTATTTGGAATATTTTTAGCAATTCTAACGCAAAAAAAATACTAATCGATCACCATCTCGAACCACAGGACTTCTGCAATATCTGTATAATTGATTACGAAGCTTCTTCTACTGGTGAAATTATTTGGAGAATAATCAATAAATTAGGAATAAAAATTGACAAACATATTGCTGAAGCTCTTTATGTTGCAATCTTGACCGATACCGGTAGCTTCCGATTTGAACACACTACAAGCGAAATCCATCGTATTATTGCCGAACTTATAGATTGTGGGGCAAACCCTACTGAACTATACGAGAAAGTCTACAACCAGAACTCATATAATATCGTTAGATTGCTTGGATTGGCTTTAGCATCCCTTGAACTGTTCTACGACAATAAACTTTCAGTTATGACCATTACCGACGAAATGTTTCAAAAGACCAACACAAATGACGACGATATTGAAGGCTTTGTCGAAAAAACTTTAATGATAAAAGGCACCAAAGTAGGTATTTTAATTACGGAAGTTGCCCGAAGAAGCGAGGTTAGAATTTCTATCCGCTCTAAAGGCGATATTAACGTTCGTGATTTTGCTTTTCGGTTCGGTGGGGGAGGGCATTTTAATGCTGCGGGTGTTCGAATCTATGGTTCCGATTTTATCACTACCAAAAAAATGATAATTAACGAAGCTCAAAATTTATTTCATTGAATTTGCTTATATTACTATTTAGCAAATTTGCAAATCATTACAGTAGAATATAGAACTAATCGAAATTTTCAGATTTGCTTTGAAATAAGTAATATAATTATTAATTTTGTAAAACTTCTTCGGCGTGTAGCGCAGCCCGGTTTAGCGCACTACTTTGGGGTAGTAGGGGTCGCTGGTTCGAATCCAGTCACGCCGACAGAAATCTGTGGGATTATCCCGCAGATTTTTTGTTTCTCAAAGTTTTTCCATAAATTACACTATGATTAATTACTCAAAATCAATATTAATTTGTCTCATTTTACTCTTTTCTGGGGTATCCCATTCGTATTCTTGCGAGCAATCTGACAGTTTAAATACACCGAAAAATCAACAGTCTAACTCCAATTATCTTTCCAAATCTCCCTCGGGGGCTATCTATCGTTCGTTAACCATTCCTGGTTGGGGGCAATTATATACTGGCTCATACTGGAAAGCTCCGATTTTTTTCGCAGGTGCTTCTACATTGGCTTATTTCATTATTTCAAATAATTCTGAATACAAAAAATATGCTGATGAATATAACAAATTAGCAGACAAAACTACTATTCAAGCTCAAATAACTAAAAACAAGCGAGAATATTATAGAGATAATCGGGATTTAAGCGCCTTCTATTTGCTTGGTATCTACGTTTTGGCAGCAGTTGATGCTTATGTGGACGCTCATCTTTATAATTTTACAGTAGATGATAACCTTTCCTTTAATTTTTCATATTCCAAGAATTATTTATATCTCAATTTAAAATATCATATTAAATAATATCGTTAATATATTTGTTTGAACAACCATATTTGGGTGATTTGATGAATGTAAAATCTTATGAAGAAGCTGAAAAAATTCAACAAATTAGAAATAGAAAAATATATAAAAAAATATTAGACAATAACACTTCTATTACTGTTGATGACCCATTAGAGAATACAATAGTTCTAAATATGGGACCGCAGCACCCGGCAACACATGGTGTGCTTCGTGTGCTGCTTCGTCTCGATGGCGAAACTATCATAAATTGCGTCCCTGAATTAGGCTACTTGCATCGCGGATACGAAAAACTGGCGGAAAATGTTACCTATCACGAGTTCATTCCTCACACCGATAGGCTCGACTATCTTTCGCCAATGTCAAATAATGTTGCTATTGCTCTTGCCATAGAAAATGCTCTTGGGATCGAAGCTCCACCGCGTGCTCAATGGATTAGAATGCTTGTCGCTGAACTTGCACGTATTTCTTCGCATCTAATGGCTATGGGCTCTACTTGTATGGATGCTGGCGCACTCACAATGCTTTTGTGGACTTTCACTGAAAGAGAAAAACTATATGATATTTTCGAACTTATCTGTGGCGCAAGATTTACTACAAGCTACACTCGTATTGGAGGCGTAGCTAATGATATTCCTGAAGAAGCTCTCTCAAAACTTAAGACCTGGCTCGATGCTTTTCCTTCTGAATTGGAATATGCCGAAAAATTAGTTAATCGTAATCGTATCTTTTTAGATAGAGTTTCCGGGATTTGCTATATTTCACCCGAAAGGGCTATTGAATTAGGGCTTACCGGTCCCACTTTACGTGGTTCTGGCATACCGCGTGATTTACGTGTCGATGAACCATATTTAGCATATAATCAGGTTGATTTTAATGTGATTACTTACAAGGAAGGTGATGTTTGGGCAAGATATATGGTGCGCGTTCAAGAAATGAAGGAAAGCGTGAAAATTATCAAACAAATTCTGGGAAAAATGCCAGAAGGCGAAATAAAACTAAATCAACCTAAAACTGTATTGCCTAAAAAGGCTTCTGTTTATACTAAAATGGAAGAACTTATTGCAGACTTTATGCTTATCAATTTTGGTGCTGCTCCTCCAGTCGGAGAAACATATTCAGCTGTAGAAGCTCCAAAAGGCGAACTCGGTTTTTACATCGTTTCTGATGGAACAGGTCACCCCTGGAAGCTAAAAATTCGCTCCCCCTCTGCTTCAAATCTTCAATCTTTACACGATATGGTTATCGGTTCGATGGTTGCAGATGTTATTCTTGCTATTGGTTCTATTGATCCCGTGATGGGCGAAGCCGACAAGTAATTCCTTATTGTTCTACTTGTGGTACGTATGCTTTTACAATTGTACGAGCAATAATTGGTATTGCTTCGTAGATTTTATCTTCCTTTTTGAAAATATCCCTTACCTGAAATTCTGGCTTAGGTAGCTTTGTCCCAACATCATAAATATAGGCATTGATTAAAAACCGTTTTGCCTGTATTTTGAAATTTCCTGTTATCACTTCTTGAACATTCAATTTTGAAATAGCTGCCCACAAATCTGACTCATATTGTGGATTATCTGGATTTATATTTATTTCTGCAAGCACTGCTTCTACTGAATCAATTGAAACTATGTGAAAAAATTTTCCATCAACATCATATTTGAACAACTCTTTCATCAATGAGTCCTGCAAATTATAACACCATTCATTATACTGAACATTACCGTCCATATTATTGAATGGAATAACAGCTATGCGCTTTTGTGAGAAAACCGATGAACTCATTACCACAATTAAGCTCAATAAAAATATTGATTTTGCAATTTTCATTTTGCAGGCTCCTCTTTTTCTTTATATAAAATTAACGAATTTTTTATAATTAAGAAAAGTTAATTTTATTAAAGTCTATTTATTCTATAGCCTTTTTTATTTAAAATTTCTATTATTCCATTTAAACCAAGAAAATGAGCGGCGCCTGCAATCACAAAGTGTATTTTATTCGATTTATGATAATTCTCAATTTTCTCAGACATTTTGATATTTCTATCGATTAATAATCTTTGCATAAATAGCAAATCAATTTCAGAAAGATTATCATCTTTAAACAAATAACTGGATAGTTCTTGATCGTTTCCACTTACAAAACATTCAAGCAACTTGTCGGTATCAAATTCTTTTCCACTTGCTACACCTGAAAGAATGTATTCTACCACTAAGTCGTTTAAACTATCAGGCATTGCATCAAACACATTAATTTGCTCGTCAACATTTTCAAGCTCGGCAAGAGTTTTGCCTTTTTCATTCGCTTTTTTTAGGAAATAAGATTCTATCCCATATTCAGCGGACAATCCCTCTCCTTCGTAATATGAAATACTGGCAATCATTGCAGCAAACCAGGGCTTAAAAAAATTAGCAATATCTTCGGTAATACCGTTTTCTTCAAGTTTTCTAATAAGCATTTGATAAGTATTTTTAGATAAAGCACTTTCAAGCGTTCTGCCATCAAGATACATAGCTCTATGCGCCAATTGAAATGGGTCAATTGAATTTAAATCAAGTTCAAGCACTAAAACTTTGCTTCTATCAAATGATTCTTCAATTATTTTTGGTAAAGGGAATAAACTGCTATTCCCTAAATGTATTGAACCAAGTAAATATGTTACATTGTTGCTCTTGTTGTCTGTCATTTCCCAGAAAAAAAATCTACGCTCCTCTTGTGCCTTTGTATTCAGTACAAACAGAATAAAAAGCAATAGAATAATTGATTTTTTCATATTATTTTACTTCTTAAAATATTTTCAATGCTTTGTGCAAGTATCTCTTTTATTCCTGATGTGATTGGGTCGTCGTGTCCTGAATAAATAGTCTGAATATTCATTCTTTCCAATCTAACAAGAATATCAAAATAATCTCTCGTATATGAACCACCCGGTGTTTTTATTTGTAATTGCATATCTCCCGAAAATAGAACTTTTTCCGAAGGCACGTAAATACAAATTGAATCGTGCGAGTGTCCAGGCGTATGCAAAATTTGGGCGTCGCGGTCGCCTATGCGAACCCATTTGCCATCTCTTGCTTTTTCTGTAACTCCTTTAATCATAGAATATGCAATTACCCTTTGCGGATTATACGCCTTGATAATATCCTTCAATCCACCCGAATGGTCAAAATGCTCGTGTGTAAGTACCACTTGCTCTACTCGCTTTTTCCCAACACCTGTCGAAATTGTCTCTATTTCATCAATAATATAACTGTCGCTGCCAATATCAATTAGAGTGTTTACATCATCTATTGCATTCCAATCCCCACGTACAAGATATGCATTGCAAGTATATTTATTCGGATTTTTTTTTAGTAATGTAACTTTCATTATTATTTCTTTCTGAAAATATTGGCATCAGAACATACTTTTTCAAATAAGTGAGAACATTCTTCTGGAAGCGTTTGTGTTTGTTCAGTAATTAACAATCCATCGTTACGTAATACTGAATGAAACATTTTGATTACATTAACTCTTTCTTCCGGTTGAAAATGTAATAACACATTTTTACAAATAATTGCATTGAGCCCAGTATCAAGTGGTTTCAACGATAAAAGATCATGTTGCTCGAAATACAGACTATTCCTAATTATATCATTAATTTGATAATTGTCATAATCGTCAATTTTGTGGAAATACTTTTCTAATATATTCGGTGGCATTCGCGATAAATCAGAATACGGATAAACTCCGCGTGTAATTATTTCCTTAAAATTGCTTGTTTCATCAATATCAGTTGCTAAAATTGATACTTTCTTATATTTTTCGGGACCAATTGCTTCACATAGAATGATCCCAAATGTATAGGGTTCCGGTCCCATCGCACAACCGGCATCCCAAATTTTTATTTTTGCGTAACTATCGATTTGTGGCAGCAGAAAACTCGTTAGTTGTTCTAATGTATGTCTATCGCGAAAAAAAAATGTAAAAGCCATTTTATTCCTCTGTTGTTCTTGAAAATTCAACAATTCTATTATACTCTTTTTCTGTAATCTGCATTACAGATAATCGCTGTTGCTTAACCAATGCAATTTTATTTAAGATATTATCTTGCTTTATTGTATCCAAGCTCACTGGTTTTTCAAGCATTGAAATAAATTTCAATTCGACTGCTAACCAACGAACGTTCTCTGATGTTGGGTCTGGGAAAGCCTCTTTTGTAACTTCTGCAATCCCAACAATTGATTTATCTGTATTGCTGTGATAAATCAGCACAGTATCTCCAATAGCCATTTTTGCTAAATTATTTCTTGCTTGAAAATTGCGAACACCATCCCATATCGTTTTGCCATCTCTTTGTAAATCAAATACGGAATATGTTTCGGGGTCAGATTTTGCAATCCAATAAGCCATTATTTTTTCAACCCTTCTAATAATAATTCTTCTAATTTTATCGGATATTGCTTGCCATAGTAAATGTTAAAATCCAGCGTATCAGCAATCGAATACACAGGCTTGCCTTGTTTTAGTACATAAAATGCTGGCAATGTTGTAACAACGATAACGCTATCATAAGAATGACGTGAACGTAATGAGTTTAATGAATAGAATTCTATTTTATCGTGGCTAATACCAACATTTTGCAAAATTTTATAAAATTGTGGAAATCGTTCATACTTTCGTCCAGGACAAGCACACGAAGGCATACTATATATCAATATCTTGTGAATTGATGAATTATACTGATGTTGTATGAGCTTGACTAAATTTGTATCTACATCATACTTGTCGTATTCTTGGTAAAACCATCCATATCCAGGAAGCTTGTTCAAATCTTCTATTTTATATGGTATCGCATCCGAAACAGAATTATCATCACTACATTTAACCAAAAACAAAAAAGTGACAACTATAATTATGAATTTTAACGTTTTCATTTTATCTTTATCCCAATTTTTTTTGATATTCTTTATATAATGTTTTAATGTCAATAAAATTAATGTCAGAATTCAAATATTTATTAGAGATACTTATAGCCGATGAAACTAATTCTTGCGATTTAATACCGTTATTTATTGAGTGCCAAGCTTCTAAATATGCTGCAAGTTGATCAGCCCATCGTACAATATTACCATCAAGAGGATTAAATTCATCTTTATTGTATTTTTCAGAGATTTCAAAATTTGTTTGCTCCATGATAATTGTATTATTAATGTTTATTTTATTCTCAAATTCATTTTGTGTGAAATACTTTAATTCATCTATCCAGTCTGGTTCAACGTGTGGGAAAATCTCTTGTTCTGCTAAAGTCTTTTCTAAATCAGAAATTAATTTATCGAATTCAGGCGAGGACCTCTTCACCGGTGAAATAATATCACGTGTAACCGCTTCCGGCAAGTCGTGGAATAGTCCACAAAAAAAGTTGTTATACATTCTTTTTTTGCAGAATTGCAAATCAGCAGTGAAGAAATACACCAAAGTTGCAACCATCATCATATGCCCTAATACTGAGGTTTGCGGAACACGTGGTGTCTGTGCCCATCTAATCTGAAAGCGTAGCTGTCCACATAAATCAATAAAATTCGTAATTGAATTTCGTTCAATTAGTTTCTTTATCCCTATTAATTCATTCGGTGGTTCAGTGTACTTTTTTATTTCCTGTAATAATTCAGTTTCAATACTGAGATTTTGAAAATTATTTGGATTGCTTGTCCTTACTATTTGAAATTCCCAAAAACTCGAATAAATGTGTGCCGCATTGATTATCTTGTCCGTTAAATTATTCTCTTCTTCTCTGAAAAGATACTTTTCAAGTTCTTCATTTATTTTTTCATTTTTAATTTTGTCTTTTAGATGCTCAAAAATATACTCGTTTAATTTCTGAAAAACTGCCTTGTTTTTCTTGATTTCTCTGTAAATCGGTGATTTAATGTCCGAGATTACTATTCTTCTTAAAAATTCGAAAATACTATTTCGTATCAGTTTGTCCCAATCAACAAACTTCCCTGCTTTTTCCTCGTATTTGCCGAGCACATAAGCTATGATTAATTTATGCGAATGCTTATCAATTTCCGAAAAATTCATAGGGCGAACCCTATCATTCCATCGCTGAATGTGAAATCCGCGAAACAATTCATTGATAAGTTCAAAATTGGCTATCATATTTATCTATACATTTTATCAAGATTCCAGAAATATTTGGTATGAACGCTTTGTTTGTATGGTACTTCGTCGTATTCAAATTCATATTCAAGTTTTCCTTCAAATTCCGATTCTTTGATTACACCTCTTGGCAAAACTATCATTTTCATTGTGCCACTACCTTGGATATTATATATATCTACAAGTTCGCTAATTCCATACACATTGTTCTTTGAATTTGTTCCTTTTAAGTTCTTTAATTCTGCCTGTATGACATATTCTTTTGGAGAAAAATCAACAAGTTTCACCTCTGCTGTATCCGAAAGCACCACCCCATCAACAAAAATGTCGAAAAATCTCTTCCAGACATCTGTTTTCGAAACTAAAAATTCAGGTATTAAGTTTTTTGATAAATCAGGAATAAGCTTTTGATAACCTGGTTGAAATATCCTATCCCAAACAAATTTAAGTTCCGGGTCCTTTATCCCATCTTCTGGATGATTAAACCTAACTTTAAGTGTGTCAAGCATTTCTCCAAAAATTTTTACTACTTCATTATAGGGAGAATATGTAATAAGAAAATCTTTGCCAAGTAGAATTGAATAATTATAAAACTCGTTTGTTGAATATGGCGAAACCGCCTCATCATCTTGCGAATTATAATAATACCTTTTCCCATCATCTGTAACTAATTCATAACGTATTGAATCGAAAGAAACCTTTACTGTGTTAAATCCATTCTCCAGCAAGGTGTTTTGCCTTAACGTAATGAATACTTGTGCTTTTCTATGAAAAGCTCTTTCTTTATTTGTTTTTAAGTCTGTTCTAATAATTTTTGATTCTTCAGTAAAAACATAATTATGAAAAATATTCAACCCAAATTTATAAGATAGGCGAAATTTTTCTGATGGTGTTGCTTGACCTTCGGGAAGACCTTTTTGCTGACTAAACAAAAAAAGTGGTGTAATCAATAATATTGCGATTTTCAATAAAACTCTCATTTTTTTGCTAAAATTTGTGAAACATAATATATCGTAAATGCCGAAATTGTCATCCCATCATAAATTTCACCTGATTCTATCATATTGACAATATCATTCAAAGAAAATTTCATTACCTCAATTTCTTCACTTTCATCAAGCCTTTGTTCAACAAAATTAGATATTTTCGCAAAAAAAACATTACATATTTCTGAGGTAACTCCATTAAAAGGATTAAATCTCCCAATTTGCACAATTTCTGATGGTATTGCTCCAGTTTCTTCAATTAATTCTGTACGAGCTGCTTCTTCCACCGTATCTCCAGATTTAATTCCCCCACCAGGAAACTCAAAGCTGTACCTCTTATCTAAATACCTATATTGCCGCGTCATTAAAAATAATCCATTATCTAAAATCGGGACAATCATTACCGAGCCATTAGTCTCGATATGATAATACTTCCCAATGTTACCATTGGGAAACCGATACTCATCCACATAATATTTCCAATATGGATTTTTATCAATTAATTTTCTGGAAATTCTTCCAAATTTATTACATTCCACAACAATCCATCATCTCGCATTTCTCAAACATAATTGATAGTTCAATTGCTGCATTTTCATCGCAATCCGAGCCGTGAACCGCATTGATGGATTTATTCTCGCCATATTTCTTACGTAAAGTGCCTTCGCTTGCTTCTTTCGGGTCAGTTGATCCGAGCAATTTTCTGAAGTCTTCTACCGCATTTTCTTTCTGTAAGGCAATTACAACTATCGGCCCGCTTGTGATATATTCAATCAAATCATTGTAAAATGGCTTTCCTTTGTGTACAGAATAAAAAACACTTGCTTTTTCTTTTGTTAATTTTGTCATTTTCAGCCCAATTATCTCAAAATTTGCATCAATTATAGCTTTGATAATATCACCGATGTGTTTTTTTCTTACCGCATCGGGTTTAATAATACATAAAGTTTTGTTTCCCATAATTATTCCAGTATGGTGTTATTAATATGAAATTATTTTCTCAATTTTTTCATACACCTTCTTTTCGTTCGGGAGCACATCTTCTTCGTAAACAGGAGCATAAGGTATATGGCTATCTTTTGCTGCAAGACGTTCAATTGGAGCGTCAAGCCATTGAAAAGCTTTCTCGCCAACTGTTGCTGCAATTTCTGCTCCAAAGCCAGTTGTCATTGTATCTTCGTGAACAATCAATAATTTCCCAGTTTTTCTAACTGAATTAAGGACTAATTCGGTGTCCCACGGAATAATTGTCCTTAAATCTATAATTTCTATTGTTTTGCTGTTGTTTTTCTCAAAGTTTTTGGTTGCAGTTATGCTGTCCTTTACACCCATTCCATATGTAACGATTGTTAAATCATTGCCTTCCTTCACTATTTTCCCTTTACCAAACGGAATTAAATAATTAGCATCGGGTTCAATTGCCCGTGCAAAAGGTAGTCTATACATCCCTTTATGTTCAAGGAATAATACGGGGTCTTGCAATCGGCAAGCAGTTTTCAACAAACCTTTGGCATCAGCAGCATTGCTCGGATATGCAATCATCAGCCCCGGAATGTGTGAAAACATCGATTCAATATTTTGTGAATGACACAAACCTCCGTGAATATATCCACCCACTGCAACTCTTATTACCATCGGACAACTAAATCCACCATTCGAGCGATAACGAAGTGTTGCCACTTCATTTTTTATTTGCATGAATGCGGGCCAAATATAATCTCCAAATTGTATTTCGACAACCGGCTTAAATCCACGTACCGCAAGTCCAAGTGCTACCCCAACAATTGAAGCTTCCGCCAAAGGTGAATTGAACACCCTTTCTTCACCAAATTCATTTGTCAATCCTCGTGTTGCAGTGAATACTCCACCTTTCGGATCGGCTATGTCCTCGCCGAAAATCAACATCTTTGGATTAAGCCGCATTTCTTCTGCTAATGCATGATTGACTGCATCTACAAGCACAATTGGTTGTCCTTCTGTTGGTTCGCTTTCAGCATAAGGAAGACTTCTTGTTTCTTCGGGTGCAAAAATGTGTAAAGTTGATTCTTCTGCAACTGGGTCTGGTTGCTCCCAAGCCCAATCTGCTGCCTCATCAATTTCTTTCTTTACTTCATCCCATAGTTTATTTATTTCGTCTTCATTTGATAAATTAAAATCAACAAGATAATTAGACAAAATTTTAATACAATCATTCTCAGTATAAATTCGATTTAACTCATCTTCTTTTCTGTATTTCCTATGGTCGTCAGAAGAAGAATGTGGCAAAAGTCTCTCCACAAGTGCATGCAGAAGTACCGGTCCTCGTCCGCTATTGATATATTCAATTGCTTCTTTAGCTGCTTTTACAGAAGCAAGATAGTCAGTCCCATCGAAAGTAAGCATTTTCAAATTTTGGTAACAGCAGAATGTGTGACCTACACTTTCCCCCATTGATTGCTTTTCTTTGGGCACAGAAATAGCATATCCATTATCTTGAATACAGAAAATAACAGGCAATTTATCTCTCGATGCCCAATTCACCGCTTCATAAAATTCACCCTGGCTTGTAGTCCCTTCACCCGATGCAACGTAAACAATCTCATTTGTACCAAGTTTTTTTGAGGCAAGAGCGGTTCCCACTGCGTTTAAAAATTGTGTGCCTGTTGGTGAGGATTGAGTTGGTAAATTGAGTTTCGGATGTCCATAATGTCCCGGCATTTGTCTACCACCTGTTGCAGGATCGTCTTTTTTACCGAAAGCCAGCAAGAAATAATCCTTTGGGGTAAATCCACGAGAATATACGAATGCTAAATCTCTATAATAAGTCCAGCCCCAAGCAGATTTCTCAAGATGGAATCCAATTGCTGTCTGTACTGCTTCGTGTCCGCTACCACCAATGTGAAAATATGATTTACCTTGTTTGACAAGCGTAAGATGTTTTTCATCTGTGTAGCGTGCCATCATCATGTTTTTGAGTGCTCTTGTCAAATCATCTTTTGTCAGTCCTAATTCCTTATACGTATTTTTATCTTTCTTAGAAATATATACATTTTTAGAGGAACAGCTTTCTCCATCTGTTTTGGTGCAAGGTGAATCTTTATTAGAGTCTTCTATTGCTTTTCTCATTATTTTTTCAGGTGAGTCTTCATTGGATTTTTTTTTGATTGGTTGAGTTTTCTTTGCCATATTGTTCTCTGAAATATTAAAAAAAACATTTATATTTACTTAAAATTTTCGCAAAAAATATTTTGAAACATTGAAAATGTCTTGGAAAAACATTATATCTCACGAAAGAAGTAAGAAAATATTGCAAAAGTCTATCCTCGAAAAAAAGGTTGCAGGTGCATATCTTTTCTGGGGGATAGAGGGGATTGGTAAATCAGCAGTTGCCATTGAATTCGCAAAAACTCTTAACTGCCAAAACCCTATTGTCAAAGAAAACTCTATCTCAGCTTGCGACAATTGTCGTTCCTGTAAGCAATTCGCAAATCTTTCACATCCAAATTTGCATTTGATTTTCTCGCTCCCACCAGCCAAGAATGCTGATAGTGTCGATAGTGCCGTTTCTAAATTATCCGATGAACAAATTGAATTAGTTAGAGAACAGATTTTAGCTAAATCACAAAATATTTACCATAAAATTTCTATTCCAAATGCAACGCAAATAAAAATAAGTGCTATTCGAGAATTAAAACGTAACTTAACAATGACCTCGAATATTTTAGGTTGGCGTGTTGCAATAATATTTAATGCTGAGGAAATGACAACAGAAGCTTCGAACGCTTTTCTCAAAACATTAGAAGAACCTCACGAACGCACAACAATTATTCTCATTTCTTCAAAGAAAGAAATGCTGCTTCAAACAATTGTCTCACGTTGTCAACAACTTTATTTCGAACCTATTCCTGATGCAATAATTGAAAATTGCTTGATTGAAGAATATAATATTTCGCAAGCAGAAGCCAAAATTATTGCTAATTTTGCTCAGGGGTCTATCAATACTGCAAAGGAATTTTTAGATAGCAATATTTCTGAATATCGCGATAATATTGTTGAAATTCTACGTATCTCTCTGAAAAATACATATAGAACTGAGCTTTCTGAAAAAATTGAAGAATTAATCAATACAAAAAATAAGCTGTTTCTTGAAAATTCTTTGCGACTTCTTCAGAATTGGTTCCGTGACTGCTTTATTTTGATTACCACTTGTTCTAAGGAACGTATAATAAATTTAGATTTGCTTGATAGGATAATTAAATTCGCTGAATTATTCCCAAATGCCGATTACTTGAAAATCATCAATGAAATTGAAAATTCCATTTATTTAATTCGTAGAAATGTCAACCTTCAACTAATTGTATTTTCGCTATTTTTGAAAATTCGATTAAATTTATTGTCTAAATAGTTAATTTTGCAAAAATATCTTTATGCTTAAAAGTATTTATATAAAGAATTTCGCTATTATCGAAGAAATTGAATTAGAATTCAGTAAGGGACTGAATATCCTTACCGGTGAAACTGGTGCCGGAAAATCCATTATTGTTGATGCTATTTCTGTTGCTTTTGGTGAACGTGCTTCAAGCGACTTAATAAGAAATGGCGCAAACAAATCTATTGTCGAATGCATATTTGATTTATCGAATATCAAGGAAAGAATAGATTTAAGTGGCTTTAATGAATTTATTGATGACAACGAACTTATTGTTCGCCGAGAAATTCCAATTAAAGGCAATTCTCGTTGTTTCATTAATGATACGCCCGTCCCAACAAGCAAATTACGTGAGCTATCTGATTTGCTAATCGATTTCCTTGGACAACACGAACATCAAACTTTATTATATAGTTCGAAACAGCTTCATATTTTAGATAATTTTGCAGAGAATCATTCGCTCATCTCTGAATATCAGCGGGTTTTAACCGAATTGTCTGAGCTAATTTATCATCTGAAAGAATATTATTCCAAAAGGAACGATATTTTCCATAAAAAAGATGAAATTGTTGCCAATATTAACCTTCTCAATAAAGTTAATCCATTACCTAATGAGGATGAAGAAATTAACGCAAAACTGAAAAAAATCGAAAATTCTGAATTTCTGAGTTCTTTAGGTAATGAATTGTATAACATTGTTTTTGATGGCGATTTCTCATGCTACCAACAACTTAATCGTGCCAGAAAAATTATCGACAATCTATCCAAATACGAAGAAAAATTCAACGAATATGAATCAGAACTCAATTCAATTGCGATTAGTTTAAAAGAATTTTCTGTCTTTGTCAAAAGTTTTTTAGATAGCATTGATTTTAATCCGCTTGAAATTGAACAACTCAGAGAACGATATGCTGAATTGAAGAAACTTATTCGACAATTTGGCTCACTCGAAAATGCTATCGATGCTCGCCAAACTCTTCGTCAAGAATTAGAACTCATCGACAAATTTGATGAAAAGATTGCAGAAATTAAAGATAAAATTATTGCAACGTCCAAACAATTAGGCGATATTGCTCAAAAAATTGATGCTCGTAGAAAAGAAAGATCTAATAAATTGTCAGCTGAAATTGTCGAAAAACTTAAAAATCTTGGTATTGAGAAAGCCCAATTTGAAGTTAGCTTCACTCAATCACCTGCCTACGGTTTTGAAGAAATTTTTGAGCAACCTTGTGCTATTATTGAAGATCATTATTACAAAACTTTTTCTAATGGTATTTCTCACTGTGAGTTTTTGATTTCTACAAATCCGGGGTTTAGTGTACAGCCACTAAAAAATGTTGCTTCAGGTGGCGAAATTTCTCGTATTATGCTTGCAATTAAAAGCATTATTGCAAAAGCCGACAATATTCCTCTGCTTATTTTCGACGAAATTGATACCGGAATAAGCGGGAAAATTGCACAGAAAGTAGCTCAAGAAATGAAAGAACTCTCAAAATTTCATCAGATTATTGCTATTACGCATCTTCCGCAGGTCGCTGCCGCAGGCGATAGAAATTTCATTGTTGAAAAAATTCCTTTGCTTGATGATACAATCGTCCGAAGCAAAGCCCTGAATGCTGAAGAGAAGGTCAAAGAAATTGCCAAAATGCTTAGTGGCGAGAAAATTAGCGAATATGCAATAAAAAATGCTAAAGAACTAATCAAATCGGTTGCCTATGAGTGATGCAAATACTTCAATGATGAGCCTTGATGAACTTCACGAATATCTTGCCGGTAAAGCAAGCCCTCTCGATATTAATAAGATTATTGCCGGCTATGAAATGAGCGAAGAAGCTTTCAAAGATGCAGTCTTCATAGATGGAACTCCGTTTTTCTACCACCTTACCCGTGTCGCTCGGGTAATTCTGACTGAACTCGAAATTTATGACGCTGATATTATTGTTGCTGCACTTCTCCACGATTATTCAATCATTTCGAATTATATTTCGAAGGAAATTCTTACTTTCAATTTTGGTGCATATCTTACCTACCTTGTTGATTTGCTTTCGCTTGATACAGAGGAAGCCGCTTATATTTCCGAAAACTTCTCCTACGAAGCGAAAATTCCTTTTGATGATTACTTAATAATAAAATTAGCCGAAGAAGTTGATGTATTTCGAAATGGAATACACAATGTCGAACTAAATTTAGTCAGTCGTTTGTGTCAATTAAATGAAAAACTTCTGCCATTGGCTCGCAGAAGTTCTTCAAAATCAGTCTATTACTTAATTGAGGAATTAATCAATTTAAAAAATAAAATCACTAATTAGAAATTTTCACAAGTATTTTTCCAACTTGCTCTCCTTTTGCCATTAAATCTATTTCATTTGGTAGTTCTTCCAGTGTTACTTCCTTTATATTGAAATTATATTCCGCCAAACGATATTCGTTGAAAATTTTGTTCCAGATTTCTAATCTTCTTTTCATTGGGGTTTCTGCCGAAGCAATACCAACCAACCGCACTCCCCGCAATATAAATGGGAATATGTTAGTATTTAGAGTAATTCCTTCGACCATACCGCAATTACAAACAATCCCATGCTCAAATGTAGATCTCAGGATTGTTGCCAAAGTGTTGCCGCCAACGTTGTCTAAGCTTGCTATCCATTGTTTTGCAAGCAAAGGTTTTTCCGTTTTATCATTGATTTCATCTCTTTGAATTATTTCACTTGCTCCTAATTTTGTCAGGTAACCGGATAAATTCATTTTCCCTGTTGATGCAACTACTTTATAGCCAAGTTTTGCTAACATAGCGATAGCAAGCGTTCCAACTCCACCAGTAGCACCAGTTACCAACACTTTCCCACTTTCTGGGACTATTCCGTGTTTCTGAAACTCATTTATTGCAGTTGCAGCAGTAAATCCTGCAGTACCATAAATCATTGCCTCTTTTGTTGAAATATCATTAGGCAGTGGAACAATCCAATCTTCCGGCACTCTAATATATTCAGCAAATCCTCCCGAAGTGTTCATTCCTAAATCATAACCTGTAACAATTACTTTATCACCTGATTTAAACTTTTTACCCTTTGTTTCGACAACCATACCAGCAGCATCAATTCCCGGTGTATGTGGATAATTGCGTGTTATTCCTTTATGCCCATTTGCAGATAAAGTATCCTTATAATTCAGAGATGAATACTCGACTTTAATTAAAGTATCGTTTTGTGGTAGTTCCGAAATATCTTTTAACTCAATATTTTTCGTAACATTAATTTCATCAATATATCTACTGACTAACGCTTTGAATCTTGTGCTCATTTTCTTCTCTCCTCATTTTATTCAAAAAATCATTCCCTAAAAACGAAAAAATCGCAAAATATTTGGTTTTGCGATTTTTTTATTGTTTTTATTTCCTAAATAGCTCCTAATCATTGTCGGGCTGGACAATATCAAAAGCTATGCCTACCGGACAATGGTCAGAAATTTGTTTTGCAATTTGTTCGTCATACTTATAATAGTGGTTTTCGATAACTAATGTTTCTATGAAAACACGATTCTTAGCTGAACTTGATACAACTATGTGGTCGATAATGTCCCATTTCTCATTTTTGCAACTTCTCTCATTTTCGGTCAAAAATTTAATGTTTCCATTGCTAATCAGTGGTACTAATCCAGACTGTTTTCTTGTCGGATTATCATTAAAATCACCGACAACAATTATATCCTGTTCTTTTGAATTTGTTAGCACACTATCAATCCAATGAGACAAAATTTCAGATTGCTTCATTCTCGTCTCTATACTTTTTATTCTTTTCTCTTCTGTATCGTCGAATTTTGTTGATGCTTTAAAATGCACTACCACCATTATCCAATCAAAATTTCCTTTGCGAGCATAAATAACCAGTCCTGGTCTGTTTCTCGAAGGATCTATTGCAATTGGTGAGTATTCATAGAAAGTATCTACTTTGATGGTATTTTTATAAATACATCCTAAATTCTGGTTGCCACTTTTTCCCAGCACAAATCCTTTATATTCAGGTAGATACTTTAGAATCCGGTTTAGAGCGTCAATATTTTCAATTTCTTGCAATCCAAAAATTTCAAAACCAGTTGAAGCAATTGCTTCGGCAACAAATTTGTATTCCTCTTCTGTTCGGGGTTTTGTATCTTTAATCCCGTCGCCAAGCCATTCAATGTTAAAAGTCCCAATTTTTACAACAGTGCTATCCGAAAAATTTTGTTTTGGATTTGACAAACAAGAAGAAAAGCAAGTACTGAAAATCAGTATTGTCAGTAAAAAATATATAGATTTTTTCATTATGATATCCCAAAAATTGCTTTTACTATATGTCCCGCGATTTGCGGATTTTCTTTCAACCTACGAGTCGAATACCCGTACCAATCTTCTCCGAAAGGCACATATATTCTAACGTTATGCCCTACTTTTAATAATTCATCCCTTCTATATTCCCTCACTCCAAGAAGCATTTGAAACTCATACCGACTTTTGTCTATTGAATTCTTTTTGATATAATCTTCTGCAAATTTTATTAATGGTTCATCGTGAGTTGCAATTGCTGGATAGTACCCGTTTTCAAACATATATACAAGCAATTCCTTGTAGTTATCCCGAATTTTTTCCTTGTCTTTATAAGCAATGGTCTCAGATTCAACATAAATACCTTTGCAAAGACGCACATTCGGCTTATATTCTGCTAAATTCTTCAAGTCGTCCATACTTCTTTTCATATACGCTTGGATTACAAATCCAAAATTGTCAAATCCCTCCTCACGCAACATTTTGTAAATTTTCAACGTGTTTGTTGTATATGGAGAATTTTCCATATCAATACGGATGAAAATCCCTTTTTCTTTTGCTATTGTTCCTAAATACTTGATGTTTTCATAACAGAAATCGAAATCTACATCTAATCCAAGCGAAGTAGGCTTTATAGAAAGATACGTCGGTAAATTATGCTTTACAATTGCATCAATAACTTTAACGCATTCTTCCCTTTCTTGCAGTGCTCTTTCTCTGGAACGAACAAACTCACCCAATACATCAATAGTTGTCATCCCGCCTAATTGAGCGAATTCTTTTGTTACTCGAACCGCATCATCAAGTGTTTCGCCAGCAATGTATTTTTTTGCAAAAACATAGACCAAGGATTTTGGTACTAATGGTAAAGTTTTAATAATTAATTCATTAATCATAGTTCCGACCGCAATATAATTTTGAAATTGATGCTACAAATTTAATAATTTTTGAATAATGAATGTAAAATTATTTTCTTTTAATCAAAAATTATTTTGAAATATTTAAAATATTTATTATCTATAGACGTTAAATACCTAAAATAGGAGGAGTTATCTATGACAGTAGATGGTGTAAAATATCCAGAACCAACTATACCCGAGAAGCCACAGAATAATGTTCAAATGGAGCTGCAAAAGCAAGTTTTCAAAGAAGCTACTATGGGAGCTACAAGTATCCAAAACCAAATGCTTCAAATGCTTGTTTCGTCGCAGCAAACTAACCAAAATCCACAACAAACTGCTCAAAAGCAGCTCGAAAAAGGCTATCTCGATATTAAAGTATAGTTGTTTCGTTGCTTAATTATTAATATTTTTGTGTCATCTTTTAAATCAATTCAACGGTTTAATAGATGGCTTTTGTTTTTATTATTCAGAGCTGGTTATGAAAAAAATCTTTCTTCTTTTCTTTATTTCCTTATTTGCTATTAGCCCGGCTAATTCATATTTGAATATCCATTCTAAAAAGTTATTAAATTCTTACCGTGAACATCGGCTTGCAACACCTGTTTTGTCTAATACCTTGCTTATTAGATACAAGCAAAATTTTTACAGTTCGAAGAATAAATCCCATTCTTATGATAGTGAGAATTACAAGATATTGGCTTCTATTCTTCCATATAGTGCTAAAATTACGAATAGAAAACATAATTTCCCATCAGACAAAGTTGCCAAAATTGAACGCTATGAAGAACCTTTATTGAGAACATTTGTAGTTGAATACAACTCGCAAAAGCATCCATTTGATTTTGCCGAAAAAATTAAAAAAATTGACCCGCGTATTGAAATCGCTGAACCTTATTATGTCTATCAAACTATGTCAATACCTAACGACCCAAGATTTAACGAGCAGTATCTGTTCACAAAAATAAAAGCAATTGATGCTTATAATATTTCAACAGGGTCACCTGATGTTATTATTGCAATAAGCGATAACGGCATTTTTCAAAACCATTCTGATTTAATTGATAATATTGCTATTAATACTGCTGAGATACCAGACGATGGAATTGATAATGATGGTAATGGATATGTTGATGACTACATTGGCTGCAATTTGGCTTGGCTCGATGATGGCACTCAACCCGGTAGCACATATCACATCGATTCTCATGGAACAGAAATTGCTGGAATTGCTTCTGCGACAACTAACAACGGCATAGGAATTGCAGGTGTGGGATACAGTTGTAAATTTTTCCCCATTAAGTGCTCGCCAAATAATAGCTTTGATGGTATTATTTATGGCTATCAGTCTATTGTTTACGCCGCAATTCGAGGTTTCAATGTAATCAATTGTAGCTGGGGCGGTGTAAAACCTTTCTCTGTAATAGAGCAATCTATTATTGATTATGCAATTGCAAATGATTTGGCAATCGTTGCTGCAGCTGGAAATATTCGTTCGGGAATTACTCAATACGAAGATTTCTATCCCGGCGCTTATCGTGGTGTTCTATCTGTGGGTGAAGTTGACCAAAATGACAAAGTTACTTATTTTACTACTTCTCTTTCAGCTGGTGTTAGAATTATGGCACCTGGAAAAGGCAATTTAACTACATCAGGAAATGGCTATGTTTTTGTATCCAACGGAACTTCCTATTCGTCCCCTGTTGTTGCTGGTGCCTTAGGAATTATACGTGCTCATTTCCCTGAATTATCTGCCCGGCAAGCAACCGAATGGCTTCGCATAAATGGTGATAATATTACAGATATTAACTTTAGCGATAGCAAACTTATTCCAAATAGAATTAATCTATATAATGCTCTTGCTCGCAATCCATATTCCTATTGTGCTCTTACTGTGGAAGACTTCCATTTTATGAATTCAAACAACGAAATTATTGATAGATTCCTAGCAAACGATACCATTCGTTTAGTCTTAAAGTTAAAAAATCATTTAGGTGCTGCTGATAGCGTTTATTTTAGTTTATCATTAGGCTATGCTCTGCAGGAAAATATCGAGTTCATCAATTCTAATGTTTTCATTCCGAAAGTCTATGAAAAAGAAGAATTAATCATTGACAATTTTAAGTTTATAGTAAATTCTAATTTCAAGCAACTGTTTATTTTACGCCTTGATATAAGAACAGCAGATGAAAAATATAGAGATTTCGCCAAAATCCCATTCTATTTCGGAAAAGAAGTTACTACATTGTCGAATAACGCTCTACGCTTTTCAGTTGGCGACTTTGGCACATTTGGCTATGATAATGATAGAAAAAATGGCGTAGGATTTGAGTCCTTCTCGGTTGGCAATCATCTGTTTCGTGGTGGATTAATGGCAACTGGAAATACTGCCTATGCTTTCAGCTCTTTGTATGGCCAAGACTTTTCAGGGAACGATTTTACTTCTGTCAAGCAATTTATTAATCCGGATAATGTTGGAATTGTTGAAGCTAAAAGAACTATTTCAGCAATATTTAATGAAGTCTTGGGAATGCAAATTACCTCTGAATTCCTATTCCCAAATCAAAATCAACCCGTTGTGAAAAATAAATTAACTCTTAAAAATGTTGGAAATATTGCGATATTTCAACCTGCAATTGGTTATATTTTCGATTGGGATATAGACCAGAAAGCATCGAAAAATTATGTTGAGTATTTCCCCGATGCCATTCCCCCGAAATTTGTCGATAATTCTAATATCTCTGCTGAAATTGCTTATTCAGTTGATAAAAAAACATATATCGGTGCTGTTGCATTTTCTGATAACCCAATCACAATTGCTCAATCTGCTGGAATTAATATGGATGATGTCTATAACCAAGGTGGACTTAGCCAATCACGTCAGGTGCAATTGCTTTCTTCCGGTAGAAATATTCAAACTTCCTTGCTTACGGACATTGGTTTTGTTGTCGGAATGAACTTTAATAATACCTTGCTTCCGGGCGAAGTTATTCATTGTTATATCTGCATTGGAATTGATTCTGCTCGTTTAGGTTTGGCTAATCTATTGAAAATTTGTGTTGATTCAACTTACAATTCAATTGATGAATTTGATGGTTTAGATGAATTCGAATTGTTCCCAAACCCTGCTTCAAATTTCTTTAAAATTTCTAACCCAAAATCACTTGTTTATAATCTGAAAATTTATAATTATATTGGTAATCTTATTTTTGAAAAGTCAAGTGTTAGCAATGATGAATTCTTTAATATTTCGAAATTTCAGAATGGGATTTATTTCATTCAGATTTCATTAGAAAATAGTATTTATTTTAAAAAGTTAATAATATCAAAATGATAATTTTTGCTCATCAATAAAAGGATCTAATTATGAAAAAAAACAAGTTGTTTGCTGTTTTAGCTGCATTTTTATTTATTTCTACCTTTGCAAATGCTCAAAACTTTGGATTATTCTCTCCACCTAACAATGTTAAATGTGCTCCTCCAAACATTCATCTTGCTTGGAATGCTGCTCCTGGATTTAATTTCTATCGTCTTGTTGTTGCAACAGATACTAATTTAACCAATGTTGTCTATTTGAAAGATAGTATTACAATTTTGTACGAAGATGTTGAAAACTTAAACTACTCAACCAAATACTATTGGCAGGTTGCTGCTTGGCGAACTGCTGGTGATACAACTTTGGTTTCTGAAATTTGGAATTTCACAACTCTCGCGCGTCCAGCAACGACTTTGTTTCCTATTGATAGTTCATATTGTGTAACAAAATCTACAAAGTTTGTTTGGAATTCTGCTCCTTATGCTGTAAAATATGTTTTGCAGATTTCACGCGTACCAACCTTTGTAGGACCAACTGTAACATACGATACAATATCCATTGATACAACTAAATTTATTACTAATCTACTTCCAAATACCCGGTATTGGTGGCGTGTGCGTGCCTTATACGGTGATTGCGATGGCTATTGGTCCGCGTCTAAAACTTTCAGAACTGTTCCTGCTCCAATGGTTTTATTAAAACCTGCAAATGCTGCCTCTGGTGTTGACATTTTACCAAATGCTGGTCAATTTAATGTGAATTTTGTTTGGGCAAGTGTTCCTGGTGCAAATTTATATCATATTCAGGTTACCGATTTTATTCAGTCCGATTCAATATTATATGAAACAACCGTTAGCGATACATCAGTCAATATCAATTTAGCAAATTTCGCCTATAATAAGAATTATTATTGGCGTGTTCGAGCTCATATAGTAAATGATAGTTTGAATTGCTTTACAGAATTCTCTAATTGGAATAGTTTCAAGACTCCTTACTCAGCTCCTACTTTACTTTCTCCTGAGAATAATTCAACTTGTGTTGATTTCGAACAACCATTGATATGGAACAAAATTAACGGTGCTTCTTCATACGAGGTTCTCGTATCAAGCAAAATGGATTTTTCTGATACTTTGCATTTTAAAACAGGTATTACTGACACACTTATTGCATTTCCATTTGATAGAGAACTATCTGTTTACCATTGGCGAGTGCGTGCAATAGACAACAGGAATAACGGCTATTGGTCTGCTCCATATACTTTTACTACAAATTTGATGCCACCGGATTACGAATATCCAGTAGATAAAAAAGGTGGTTATCCGCTTACTGTTCACTATGTTTGGAAAAATAAAGGTGTAGGTGCAAAGTATCGCCTGCAGGTTTCTGATAAAGCAGATTTTTCGAATTTAATAGTTGATGTTAATAACTTAACAGAAAGAACTTTCACTGTTTATCATACAGAACATTTCAAATATTACTACTGGCGAGTTCGTACTGAGCTAAATGGTTGCACAAGCAATTGGTCAAAACCATTTGTATTTAGAACAAAACTTCCTGCGCCTGTTCTGCAAACACCTGAGAATAACGCTTCAAATGTAAATCATACCCCAACTTTTACTTGGAAACCTATTTCAGGTGCCAGCAACTATGAATTTATGCTCGATACTAAAAGCAACTTTTCTACTGCAATTACTCGCACTAATATCCCAACTAATGAATTGCGACTTGTCCAAACTTTGAATGAAAATACAATCTATTATTGGCGAGTAAGGGCTGTCAACGAAGAAGGTGCAAGCGACTGGTCGTCTGTATTCACTTTTACAACTGGGTATTTCTTACCAGAAGCTCCTGTGATCATTTCGCCGGCAAACGAGTCTACTAAACATCCAATCAATGGATTGAAACTTGTTTGGCATTCTGCTTTTAGAGCCCAAACTTATCAGCTTCAAGTTACTAAACTTCCTGATTTCACTCAACAACTTGTTGTTAATGTCACCAATTTAATTGATACAACATATATTCTAAATAATTTAGAAAACTATACCGTATATCTATTTAGAGTTAGAGCCATAAATCAAGGTGGTCCTTCGGATTGGTCTGTTCCTTTTGCTTTTAGAACAATTAATGTTCCTCCAACTACGTCTCCTGATTTAACAATTCCAGCTAATGGTGCTATTAATCAACCTTTAGGTTTGAGAATTAGCTGGCTGCCTGTTCAGCGTGCCGAGGGATATAGAGTTCAGGTTGCTACTGATGCAGAATTTCAAAACCTTTTTGTTAATGAACCAGATGTATACCTTACCTATTTAAATCTCTATAACTTATCACCAAGGACAAAATACTATTGGAAAGTTAAAGCATGGAATGAAGCTGGAGAAGGTAATTGGTCTGAACCGTATAATTTTACAACTATGGATTTGACATCTGTATCAGAAATGTTTATTAACAAGTATAATATGAATATTTATCCAAATCCTGCAAACAACCAGGTTCATTTTTCATTTGATTTCCCGAAATCTGCAATCGCTAATGCATCTATTTACAATTTTAACGGTGTAAAGGTATTAACGAAAAATCAATACTTTGTTCAATCAGGTAACAACTCTATCAAATTTGATGTTAGCGGTCTTCCTAATGGATTATATTTGTGGCAAATAATTATTGATGGAGAAATTCTATCCGGTTATCTTACAATAGCCAGATAGCAGTAGTCAATACAAAAAATGGGCTGATAAAATTTATCAGTCCATTTTTATTTTACTTGTGCCCGGAACAGGACTTGAACCTGCACGAGATTACTCTCACTACACCCTGAATGTAGCGCGTCTGCCAATTTCGCCATCCGGGCTACTTTGGCGGTGAGGGTGGGATTCGAACCCACGGTACCCTTGCGGGTACAACGGTTTTCGAGACCGCCCGATTCAACCACTCTCGCACCTCACCTATAAGCTACAAAATTAGTGATATTTTGTCTTTTTGCCAAAAAATTTATTATCGATAAACTTTTAGAATACCTCTCATTATTAATTATCAGATTTATTTAATATTTACAGTAAAAATCTTTATTTTTGCATTTATTATTTTTAAAAAATAACTAATGGCTAAAAAAAAGAAAATATTATCAGATGAAGAATTATTAGCTCTTTTAGCTGAAAACCCGGTTTTAGAAGAGAATAATGAACCTCCAATTACTTCTGATTTATCAGAAAAAACTGAAAAGAAATTTGAGAAAAAATTAAAATATGTAAATAGAAAAGAAACGCTGTCAAAATTACTAGATAAACCTGCAAAAATCAATGACAAATCAAAAAATATCTCTAAATCTATCAAAAAAAACAAAATTGATGCTATTACAGTTTTTCGATTACCTAAAAGCAAATCTTTATCGAACAACCCAAAAAATAATCCAATTTTTCTAAAATTTGTCCAAAAAATTGAGCACTTCCTAATCAATGATATGCTGATTGACGGTACTTCAAAAATTGTTCTGGCTGTAAGCGGAGGTGTCGATTCAATGACGCTTCTGGATGTGATGGCTATACTTGCTGAGAAATATCAATTCAAACTTGCTGTTGCACATTTCAATCATAATTTGCGTGGTGCTGATTCAAATAAAGACTTAGAATTTGTCAAAAACGAAGCTAAAGAATATGGTCTCCCTTTTTATTGTGCAAGTGGCAAAGTAAAAAAATACGCTGAAAAAAACAGTATTAGCATTGAAACTGCTGCTCGCATCCTTCGATACAATTTCTTCGAAAGAGTTTCTCGTAATTTTAATGCTGATTTCGTTGCAACCGCTCATACTGCCAATGATTCCGTTGAGACCTTTTTTATCAATCTTTTCAGAGGTTCCGGGCTCACAGGACTTTGCGGTATTCCATTCCGCAGGCAATTTATCAAAGATGTTCTCTTAATCAGACCTTTAATTGATTTCAAAAAAAGCCAACTTATCGAATATGCAAATATTAGAAACATAAAATGGCGTGAAGATAGCTCAAACTCTTTGCTTGAATATACTCGAAATAAAGTGAGACTAGACTTAATCCCTAAATTAGAAAATGATTTCAATCCTTCGATTGTTGATGTTATTAATCGAACGACTAAATTGATACAATCTGCTGATAAAATTATTCATAGTTACGTAAAAAAACATTTATCCGATGTTATCGAAAATGTCTCACCTGATAGCTTCTACATAAATATCCCTATTTTCTCAACTTTCGATAAGTTTGTTCAGGGCGAAATGATACAAACTGCTTTCTTAAAGTATTTCCGCCTTACTCCACCCACGCTTGCTAAGATTGATAGAATACTTGACTTGATCGATTCCGAAACTGGTGCATTTTTCGAAATAACTAAATCTATTACTGTTGCAAAAGATAGAAATTATCTAGTTTTCTTCAAAAATTTCGAAAAAAAAGATGTTAATTTAATTATTAGCAAAATCGGAACTCATACTATTAATGGTTACAAAATAAATTTACAGGAAGTAAATAAACGACAGGTGAAGCTTTCAAACTCTCCAAACGAAGAATACTTAGATTTTGATTTAGTACCTTCGCTTCTTTATGTTAGAAACTGGAAAGAAGGCGATAGTTTCCAGCCTTTGGGAATGCAAGGGACAATGAAAATTTCCGATTTCCTTACTAATCAAAAAATTTCTTTTTTAGAGCGTTCAAAAGTTTTAGTTTTGTGTTCTAAAAATGATATAATTTGGATTATTGGTAAAAGAATTAACGATAAATATAAGATTACTGAAGGCACTAAGCGATTTTTAAAAATTGAACTAATTAAATTGTGAGTTTGATATGTTAGAACTAAAAAATGAAGTGATTTTGAATGATAAAAAATTCAAAATTCTTATTTATCCTGAACAAATCCAGGATGCAATTGACAAAATTGCTAAACAAATCAATCATGATTATAAAGATAAAAAACCTGTTTTTATTGTAACTTTGAAAGGTGCTATTATTTTTGCTGTTGATTTGCTTAAAAAAATTCAAATTGACTGTGAAATTGAAACTATCAGAGCAAAAAGCTATGGATCAGGTATGGTTTCAGGTGGTAGTGTGCTTATTTCTCAGATGACTGGAAATATTTCTGGAAAAGATGTGATTATTGTCGAAGACATTGTTGATACGGGGCTTACTATTTTTCAATTAAGAAGAGAACTTGAACTATACAAGCCAAATTCTATTCGTGTTGCTACTTTTCTTATGAAACCTTCTATGATTAGCAATCCTGTTGAAATTGATTACGTTGGAATTGAAATTCCTCCTGATTTTGTTGTAGGCTACGGGCTGGACTATGCCGAACTTGGAAGGAACCTCTCTGCTGTTTATGTCCTTAAAGAATAATGCCGAATATTGCTTTACTAATAGAGTATGATGGGACAAACTATGCTGGATGGCAATTCCAGCCAAATGCTATTTCAATTCAAGAAGCGATAGAAAAAGCTTTGCAAAATATCTATAAAACAAAAGTATCAGTTGTTTCCGCTGGAAGAACCGATGCGGGAGTTCATTCATATGGTCAAGTTGCTAATTTCAAGGTAGAGAATAATCCTATCCCAATTAAAAAAATTCCAAAAGCAATTAACTCTTTGCTTTATCCAGATATTAGAATATTAAACGCAAATTATGTCCCTGATGATTTTAATGCCCGCTATTCTGCAATTGCTCGTGAATATATCTATAAAATTTCCACTAAATTTTCTGTTTTTGAGAGAAATTTCTGCCATTTCATCCCATTCAAAATTGATATTGATAAGCTTTTCGAAATTTCTGCCATTTTTGTTGGTTCATTCAATTTTACTTCCTTTTCAAAAAATAATCCTGATACAAAATCATATATTTGTAATGTTGAAAAGTCTTTTTGGGAAAAAATCGATAATTATCATTATTTTTTCACTATTAAAGCAAACAGATTTATTTATGGTATGGTTCGCACAATTATTGGAACTATGATTGACTACGCTCGTGGATATAAATCAAAGGAAATTATTGTCGAAGCACTAAATAATTTATCCAGAAATAATATTTCGGCTCTTGCACCTGCTTCTGGCTTATATCTTAATAAAATTTATTATCCAAACGAAATATTTTTCAATAACAAGCAGTTAATGAATTATGAACATCATTAAAATTGGCGGTATTCTTCTGAGTGATTTTGCTAATTACGATAAATTCAAGAAATTTCTCGAAGAATTCTCGAAACCTACTTTTATTGTTATTTCAGCCATTGGAAAAACAACCCGACTTTTGCAAAAAGCTGCATATTTAGCTTTCGAAAATAATTATGAAAGTGCTATCGAAATAATTAACGCAATAAAAGAATTGCATCTATCAATTCTCAGGAACTTATTTGTTGCAGAAAATGATGTTAATATCCAATTAAATAATGCATTTATCGAAATTCAAAATCTTATCAAAGGTATTTCTATAACAAGAGAACTCAATAATAAAATTGTAGATAAAATTTTAGCAAAAGGTGAAATATTAAGTTCCATTATTGTGTATCATTACTTAACCAACAACAATTTCCCTGTTTCTTTGATTGACGCAGATGATTATATCATTACCGATAATAATTTTGGGTCAGCAAGTCCAATTATTGAAAAAACAAAAAAAAGATTAGAAAATCTTGCAATACAAGATAAAATTTATCTAATTGCTGGATTTTACGGTTCGACACTTAATGGTGAAATCACAACTATGGGTTACGAAAGCTCAAATTTAACTGCTGCACTTTTGGCTTCTGTATTCGATGCTAATTCTATTACTATTATTTCTGACGTTGATTGTATTTACTCTGCTGACCCCAAACTGATCAAAAAAACAATTCCCATTGAAAGAATTAGCAGCAGAACGGCTAAACTACTTTCGAAATTTGGTCTTAAATTAATCCATCGTCAAATGATAGAGGGTATTGAAAATAAAGATATCTTGTTAAAATATACTTCGCTAAATAATATTCGGACGACTTTGATTTCTCCCACTGTTGCTGACGTTAGCATTCCAATTGTTTGTTATAACGAAATGATTGATAAAGATATTTATTCACTTTTGCTCAATTGTACAAAGCCAATATCTTATATTGCTGTAGCGAACGTGAATAATACTCTATTGACGAATATCATAAATTTTCTTAATTCGTGTAACTTATCATTTGCAATGAATTATTCCAGCGAGGATAACTTCTTGGTTCTCTTCTTCAGTCAGCAATTGACTCCTAAATTATTGCAACTATTTCACGAAATAGTTGTTAGTAAATAAAAAGAGAGTGCCAAATGATTTGACACTCTCCACTATTCTCATAAATACTAACTAAAAGAACAAGTAAAAGGCTAACAAAAATCTTAAACTATTAACAGCCTCAGCATCTTCAACTTTTTTATTCAATGGAGAAATCTTTTTCCCATAATAAGCAGAAGTCCATTCAGTTTCAAAACCGATCTTTGATTTATTATAATTATAAGCAATTCTTGGGAATACTTTGATGATTTTTTCAATGTCAAGACCACGACCGTAAACACTTCCCGATTGAGCAATATCATCAGCAGCACCTAAATTTTGCAAATAACCACCAACAATACCAAATTCCCACTCGTCTTTGTACATTAGTTCCATCCAGCCTGCTACTGATGAAATTGGAGTAAATTCATATTTATGATTTATGTTATCAATTGATTTTATTCCATATCCTCCAACTGTCAGAAAGTCAGGATTGTTCTGGAAATAATTGCCTTGTGCTTTAATTTGGAATTTATCAATTTTAACTTTTATATTCCCAGTAGCAGAAAACGTTGTTGCTTTGTCTTCGTTTTTATATTTGTCTGTTCCTACTGAATAATATGTAAAAGGACGAAATGTTTTAGTAGATGCAGCAACTCCTGCGTAAAATTCAGGTGTGGAATAATTAATACCGAAACTTGCTTCTGGAATTCCCGAATTTCTCACATATTTATTCGAATATCCATCCGGACCATCGATTGTAAAGTCACGCTGAGTGTTAATAGCAGCAAAAACACTCAATTGATCAAATTTATGAGTTAACCTAATTTGAGGAGAACGATTAAATGGAATTAAAGGAATACCAGTATTGAAATTTAACACATCTGGGAAATTCTCAGTTGCAAATAAAGGATGCCAGAATTGCCCTGCACGTATTGTCGTATTATCGAAAATCAAATCGACATAAGCATGGCGCAGTCTTAATGAATTTATGTCAGCATCAGTTGTACCTAAAAACTCAGTTTCAACATATCCAGATGTTTTTCCACCGAATATCCCCGGCCCATCAATCTTAGCTCCTAATCGTGTTTGAATCGAAAGTATGTGAAAGTTACCAATTTCGTTTAGATCTTCATTATTCTTGTCTGGATTCTTATTGCTAGGCCATAAAGTAATGTGATCCTCTCTAATTGAAACCATACTCCGCGTGTTATAAAATGCATCGGTTTTAACAAATCCTGAAAACTTAATGCTAAAAGCATCACTTTGGGCAAACAAACCTAAGTTCGCAATTAATACAGCTGCAATTGTTGCAATTAAAATTTTAGAAACTTTCATAAGAGCTCCTTTTTGTTTGAAAAATCAATTACATAAATATAATAAAGGATTAATCTAATATTTATTATTTTATGAGAAAAAATTAATCCAAAGTTAATTTTATTGAATTGTATTGAATTGTGTAATTGAAACTAGAAATAAAAAATTAAGGCCAAGCTTACCTGAACACTCTAAGATTTTGCCTACCGTTGCTTCCTTCCGAACCTGGCGGGGTTTGGCAACTCTTAGCTGTTAGGGGCTTGACCCGAAATATTTCTTTAAGGACTACAAAATTAACAAAATATTTGATAAATACAAAATTTTTTGAAATAACTTGAAATTTACTTAATTTAACAATCTTTATAAAATTACTTGGTGTAAATATGAATTGGCGCAAAAGAAATATCAAATGTGGAGAAATTTCAAGCTCTTATCTGAATAATGAAGTGATAATTAACGGTTGGGTCGATACTGTTAGAAATATGGGAGGAATGATATTTTTCGATGTTCGCGATAGATACGGTTTAGTTCAGGCAGTAATCGAACCAGAAAATAATACGGAACTTGCCGAACGTGCAAAAGAACTTCGTTCGGAATATGTTATCTGGCTTAAAGGCGTTGTCAGAGAGCGCGAGAATCCCAATCATAATATCCCAACTGGCTTGTTCGAAATTCTTGCAAATGATTTCGGCATAATTAATAAATCAGAAGTACCTCCTTTTGAAATTAAAAATAATATCGGCACTAATGAGGAAATTAAACTTCGCTATCGTTATCTTGACTTGCGCCGCCCGATTATGCAGAACTATTTTATTGTTCGAAATAAATTATATCATATTACTCATAATTATTTTTTCGAAAATGATTTTATCGAAATGGAAACTCCCATTTTGATGAAATCTACTCCCGAAGGTGCTCGGGACTTTCTTGTTCCCAGCCGAATAAACAAAGGCAAATTCTATGCTTTGCCTCAATCTCCTCAAATTTACAAACAAATTTTGATGGTTTCTGGCTTCGATAGATATATGCAAATTGTTAAATGCTTCCGTGATGAAGACCTTCGCTCAGATCGCCAACCCGAATTTACTCAGATCGACGTTGAAATGTCCTTCGTTGATAGAGATGATGTCCTCAATCTTATCGAAAAATATATCGCTCGCGTTTGGAAAGAAATACTAAATATCGAAATCCCAACGTCTTTTACAAAAATGAGCTACGAAGAAGCTATGACACGCTTCGGTAGCGACAAGCCAGACCTACGTTTCGACATAGAAATAAAAGATTTATCTGATATTGTTGCAAATTCAAAGTTTAAAGTATTTACTGACACTCTCCAAAGCGGTGGCAAAATTTTTGCAATTAATGCAAAAAACTGCTCAGATTTTTCTCGAAAACAAATTGATGAAATTACTGAATTTGCTAAAAAATACGGTGCAAAAGGTCTTGCATATATTAAATTTATGCAAAATGGTGAAATCAACTCACCAATCGCCAAATTTTTATCCGAAAATGAAATGAACTCTATCAAATCTGTACTTGAAGCAGAAAATGGAGACTTGGTTCTGATTTCTTCAGATAAAAAATATAAAGCATTGACAATTTTGGGTGCTTTGCGTTTGGAAATTGCTCGTAGAACTGGAGTTTTGGGCGCTGTGAAAAATAAATTCAGCTTCCATTGGGTCGTTGATTTCCCCCTCTTTGAATTTGATGAAGAAACTAACCGTTACGTAGCGATGCACCATCCTTTTACTTCTCCAATGGACGAAGATATTCCACTTTTAGATGTTTCACCGGATAAAGTGAGAGCAAAAGCTTATGATTTAGTTATCAATGGTTCCGAAGTTGGTGGAGGTAGTATTCGTATTCACGATGGGGAAATACAGAAAAAAATGTTCGAACTAATTGGATTGGACGAAAAATCTGCCGAAAATAAATTTGGATTTTTGCTTAAAGCCTTGAAATTTGGCGCACCTCCACACGGCGGAATAGCATTAGGATTAGATAGATTAGTTATGATTTTAACAGGGACGGATAATATTCGCGATGTTATTGCCTTCCCTAAAACAACCACGGGGCTTTCTCTTATGGATGGTGCTCCATCAGAAGTTGACCAATCTCAGCTCGATGAATTAGGTATTTCGCTGAAATTATAAATCAAAAAAGGGGCTGTCTAATTTAGGCAACCCCTTTTTTATAATAAAATCAATAAATTAATTTTCTGATGTGATCTCAATTAATCTCTCATTCACATTTTCAAAATCAGCTTTAATAACAATTCTATAATTAACGAACTTAACAATTTCAAAAGAATTTTCTGACCATTCGACAAGTTTTATTGAGTCAGCTGAATATAAACATTCTTCAAATCCAATTTCCAGTAATTCCTTCTTGTCTTTCACTCTGTATAGGTCAATATGAAAAATAGCAATACTCTCGCCATCTTTCGTCCCATTATATTGATTAATTATTGTGAAAGTCGGACTTGTAACAATTTCTTCCACATTGAAATACTTGCAAATTCCCTTAATAAACTCAGTTTTCCCAACTCCAATATCACCATAAAAAAGCACAACGTCACCTTTTTTCAAGTTCTCTGCGAACTTTTTGCCAAGCTCAATTGTTTCGTCTTCGCTCTTTGTTGTATATGTTTGTGTTTCCATTCTTCAAATATACAAATTATGTATAAAATTGCAAACAAGTTATCTTTGTTCGAGCTCAATTATTGGAACTATCATTTCTTCAAGCGAAATACCGCCGTGCTGCAAGCTGTCTTTGTATCTATTCAAATATTGATGATAATCCGTTGGATAAACAAAGTAGTAATCCTCTTTAGCAATAATGTTGTTTACAGAAATTCCTAATGATGGTATTTTATATTTAGTTAGATCAGGTATTTGCATAGCATGTCGCTTATCGGCTTTGACATTCTTTCCAAATTTATAGCGTAGGTTTGTAGATGTGTCTCTATCTCCCAATACCTTCACTCCTCGCATACAACGTATCGAACCGTGGTCAGTAGTTATTATTATTTTAATGTCTTTTCTTTCTGATAATGATTTTAGTATCCCGAACAAACTGGAATGCCTAAACCACGAACTTGTCAAACTTCTATATGCGGCTTCGTCGGGCGCAATCTCTTTCAAAATTGCGTAATCAGAACGGCTATGGGCAATCATATCCACTGCATTGATAACAACTGCTGTGATTGCATTATCGACGTAATCATTAATTTCTCGTTCGATTTTCCGCCCAAAATCTGTATCGAAAATCTTAATAAATCCAACTTTTCCATTAGTTTTTATTCGTCTTCTTTCTAACCAGGTTTCGAGCAATTCCCTTTCGTAGGCATTTTGCTTGTGGTCTTCTGTATTCGAATCAACATTCCACCACTGTGGAAAGTATTTCTTTATATCAATAGGATATAGCCCCGCGAATATTGAATTTCGAGCATAAGGTGTGGCTGTCGGAAGAATAGAGGAATAATAATTTATTTTGAATGTATAATATGGTTGAAGAAGTTCTTTCATCATCAACCATTGGTCTAATCTCATACAATCAATTACGAAATAAAATACTTTTTTGCCTTCACGTAGATGTGGCAGTACATAATAATCCGATACGTGTGGGGATAATACCGGATAATCATCATTTCGTTTGTCATCGGGATGATTAATCCAATCTATATAGTTATTTTCCACAAATTTTGAAAATTCAGTATTGCACTCACGCCATTTGTCTTGTAAAGTTTGAATTAATCCCTCTTCGTTATGTCGGTCGAGTTCTATTGACCAATTCACCAGCTGAATATATATGTCTCGCCAATCCCCCCAGTTAAGTGGTTCTAACATCTTAATCGATAATTGGGCGAACCCCGAAAGATAGTCTTGTGTGAATTTTTCCTTTTCAATGCGCTCACCTTCAATAAATTTTTTGCAGGCAAGTAATATTTGTGTCGGATTTACAGGTTTTGTAAGATAATCGTCTATCTTCTTACCAATGGCTTCTTCCATCACACTTTCTGCTTCGTTTTTCGTAACCATTACAATTGGTGTTGTAGAGTCGATTTCTTTTATACGGGATAGAGTTTCAAGACCACTTATGCCAACCATCATTTCATCTAAAAAAATCAAGTCGTAATGAGTTCGGTGAACCATCTCTATCGCATCTTCGCCGTTTGTGGCTGTTTCTGTTTCGAAACCACGCTGATTAAGTAAAATTATGTGTGGCTTAAGCAATTCGATTTCATCGTCGATCCACAAAATTTTTCCTTTTTTCATCTTAATTTTTTCCTTAAAATAATAGAACAGTGGTTTTGAATTGCTTCATAAAACTCCCTTATTTGTTTTTCAATGACGAGTTTATGATAAAATTAATTTGTAGTATTAAATCTTTTTCAAATTATATGAAACAGATTCTACAGAAACATTCTAATAATATTTATTGGTTTATTACTGGAATTAACTAATACAACTTGTTTAGCATAAAAATTAGGAGTAGATATCTTGACAATTTCCTTTGTTTCTATTGTCTCAATTGTTTTAGTGTCAAAAACGTCAACATCTTCCTTACTAAAAATATCTTCGTCAGTTTTTCCTTTTATTTGTTCTTTAGAAATGCTGAACTTTTGCACAAAGCTATTATTCACATATTCATATTTCCTTGCAGGAAGTGATAAGATTGCAATAGGCGCCGGAATATGATCTAAAAATGTATTTAATGACCTAATCAACATTTGGTATTCAGTGTTTTTATTCATTAGCCATTTTTGGTTGTTTTCAAGTTCTAAAAGTCTTGCTTCGGACTGTTTTGCAATTTTGGAGTAATATTTCAGAGCCTTTGAGAGCTTCTCAATTTCATCTTTTGGCGAATTTGCTGAAAAAATAGGAATATCGTCTTTGATTATTGTGATTGTTCCGATAACTTCTTTCTTGTGGTTAAAATGTGGGAAAATAGTAAATTCAAATTGCTGATCATTGTTTTTAACAGCGTATTTGATAGGCTTTTTCGAGGAAATGCATCTTGCATTTTGCTCAATTCTATGCTTGATTTCGTCAACGCTTTCATTTATGAATATTTCATTGTATAATCTCCCTTCGATTGGCGCAGTTTTTAGCAAATTAATATTATTACTGAAAAAAAATCTCTTTGCAGAATTATTCATAAACTCAATTTCATTTTTCATATTCAGAATAAAAACGCCTTCCTCGATAATATTAAGTGTGTCCCGTACCACTTTTTTCATTTCATTGATTTCTTCAATATGCTTATCCTGTGCGGATTTAATTATTTGATTTGTAGGAATTATCTTAAAAAATGATTTAAAGTTCTTGCCTAATCGCTTTATTTTCCAAGTTAATAAAAATAATTCACCGCTTTCCTTTTCGCCGACAATTCGTATTACTTTTTCTTCAAGTGTTCCTTCGACAAATTTGTTAATCAATTCTTCAATTGAGTCTCCTTGTTCAGTACTATTAGGAAGCTCTTTGCTTGTTGCTTTAATATTATGCGTTATTTTGTATATTACTTTTAATAGGTTTTCGCCGCGTTCAAAATCGTCAATCGCTTCTTCAAATATTAGATCAATTGCACCTTCTGCATTAATTATTCTCATATCGGCACGTGTCTCAACAATTGCCATTTCGGCATTTTGCAATACCTCATTGCATTTATCTTCTAAAATCAAAACTTTTCTCTTAAGTTCAGCAATTTCATCTTTATATTTTTGTTCTCGGTCGTGCTGCATTGTTACTCGTTAATATTTTGCTCAACATATTCTTTACAATTTTTTTCAATTTTTGTAAGCTTTCTATCTATCGAAAACATATACATACCTATTCCGAAAATAATAATTAGAACGATAGTTAATACAATAAATATCGAATTATCGTGAAAAAATTGTTCCATTTTAATCCTCCACTCTTTTCTTTAATATGTTTGCTCTATAATTTACATTTAGCATCCAGAAGAAAAACAAAGTAAAGCCAATTACACACAATGAAAAAGAAAACATTAATGATGAATCAAGCATCCCTTTCTGTGCGCTTAAAATTGGACCACTCATCCCACCGCCTTGCGAACCAGGATGTAGCCCCGAAGTTATTCTTGGCAATACAAAAACAAGGAATGGTACTGTAATAAATGCTATTATTGAATATACAGCCGAAGCTTTTGCCCGAATATCTTCTCGTTCAATGCTTCCACGCAATGCAAAATATGCGAAATATATTAACAATAGTATAAAAATTGATGTTTCTCTTGGGTCCCAATTCCAGAAACTTCCCCAGTTGAATTTTGCCCATATTGAACCTGTGACTGTTGCAAGAATAGCAAAAAGCGTCCCTAACGAAGCTGATGTTGCAGCCATTACATCATCACTTATATCTTTTCCTCTCAAATACTTCACAGCAAAATGCATTGAAATAAAATATGCCAATACAGCTATCCAAGCCATTGGTACGTGAAAGTTGAGTATTTTTATTCTATCATCCAGCGATAATATAAATGGATAACTAATCCACGGACTTGACTGGACTATTTCCCGCAATAAAAATTCGTTCTCTTCGATAACCTGAACTTTTATTACCCAATGATTTGATTTTTTCAAAATTTCCATGTCATTTTCATCAAGAAGTAGTCTGTGAGGTTTATCTACATAATTTTTAGTCCCATAAATCTCCAAAAACTTTCTGCTGTCTTGCTCATAAACAGTATGGTCTTTGATGAAAATTTCAGCTGGAATGGGCATCTTATTTATATATGGTGCAATTTCGTCAATTTCCGATATTGATGCAGCTACACGCGGATATAAAGTCAAAAACGCACCTAAAAGTAGCAAGAACATGGCTCCTAATTTCCAAATTACAGGTTTCTCTTGTTTTAGACCTTTGTAAAATCCAATCACGATTGCTAAACTAAATCCACTTAATATTACTAATAGTTTCATAACAAGACAGAATGAGTAATAAAACAAAATTAATTTATCTTAATTCTTAATATTTTCCAAATAATATTTACAGTATTGCGAAATCACACACTCATTGCATTTTGGATTTCTTGCTGTGCATACCTTTCGTCCGTGGCTAATAAAATAATGAGTAAATATTACCCATTTCTTTTTTGGTATTAATTCCGTAAGTTTTCTTTCAATAAATTCAGCGTTTTTTGTTGAAACAAATCCTAATCTATTGCTTAGCTTAATTACGTGTGTGTCGACAACAATCGCCGGAACGTTATAGCAATGTCCAAGTACCACATTAGCGGTTTTACGTCCCACACCTGGTAATTTTATTAATTCTTCCAATTGTGTGGGTACTTCTCCGTTGTATTGTCCCAGTAGCATTTTACTCATTTCTTTTATATACTTTGCTTTTGCTTTATAATATCCAGTCGAGAAAATCTCTTTCTCTAACACTTCAATCGGAGTATTTACATAATCCTCGGGTCCTTTATATTTCTTGAAAAGTGATGGTGTAACTTTGTTTACTCTCTCATCTGTGCATTGTGCTGATAGTATCGTTGCAATTAATAATTCAAACGGATTAGAAAAATGCAACTGTATTTTGACATCAGGATATTCTTTTGATAAAATATCTAATATTTTAACCATTCTCTGTTTATCATTCATAAGAGGTTTAATATTGCTTTGTTAAAATTAATGTTCTCAATAAATTTGTATTAACGAATTGGTGAAAAAAATATGAAAAGATTTTTATTTATTTTGGTGTTTTTACTAAGCAATTCATTTCTACATTGCGGAACTTTTATAGATACTGTATATTCGTTTATTCCTGGAACAGGGCAGAACGCTGGACAATCATCTGAATATTTCCCAAAAAATATTTTCGGGACTCCATCTTGTGTCGCATCCTGGACTATTCCTGAGTCGCGTCCCGAAGAACTTTGCTCCATAGGTATTGGCGGTGAAATAATAGTAGGTATAAAAAATGGAGTAATACGAAATGGGGAAGGGGTTGATTTTATTATTTTTGAAAATGCTTTTCAAAGACTTATAGATGATAAAATCTTTGCTGAACCAGCTATTGTTTCTGTCAGCCAAGATGGTGTGAATTTCATTACTTTTCCTTATAACGAATGGACGCTCGAAGGTATGGCAGGGAAAACACCTACCAATGGTCAAATATCATCATTCGACTATCCAAATTGTGGCGGTGATGGCTTTGATTTAAACAATGTTGGGCTGGATTATATAACTCATATTAAAATCAAAGATGCATCTTTGATTGTCTCAATAAACGAAACTCATCCATATTATCAACCATCTTTTTTAGTCTCCGGATTTGATTTAGATGCTGTTGCTGTCCTATATCCTGATTATTCATCAATTATTGACCAAACTGACACTAAACTGTCAATTCAAGAAATGAATGATAGATTTGTCATTAACCTTATCAGAGGCACAATCAGTGTTTATAATTTGCAAGGTATCTTGATTTATAGCTCAGAAGCAAGTTCGCTTTGCGAAATACCCAAAAGTATTCTGCCAAAAGGATTCCTAATTTTTTCAATTTACGATTATTCAACCAGTGATTTGATTACCCGAAAATTTCTTAATTTATATTAAAATTCAAATACTAATGAAATGTTATGCAGTAATCCGCTTTCTGCATTTATTTCTTTCCCAACTGTATAATCAATGTGTGATTTGAAAGGAATATTCGGAAATAGCTCGCCTAACTTCGGTCTTAATGAAATACCAGTTCCCCAATACGTATTTGGGAAGAACTGCGGTTTGCCATATTTATTACCATAAACAGAAATTCCACCACGTATCCCAATCAATTCGTGTAGTACCATCTCTGTTCCAACAATAAATGTTGGCGTCAAATCATATTGATTATAAACTGCATCCATTGATAAAATCAAATATCTTGTTGGCGGTATATATACGGTTTCCTCTTCACCATCAGTGGTTGAACGCATTGTATAGATTTGCTCGTTAAATCCAAATTCAAGCCCAATACCAGCTCTAATCGTGTATGGAATGTTTTCCGTGCTATAGTTTTGTGTGTTCCATAGCATGGTTCCGCCAATATTCTGAACCGCTAAACCAAATGAAAACAAATCAAATACGTTAAATTTTGCACCTACATCAAGCGCTATACCTGTTGCTTCGGTCGGTACTCCGGTTAGATTGTCTATTAAATACTTCAATCCAAATCCAATGCTTGCAAACTCCATACTGTACGCACTATAAGCACCAATATTATATTGATACGAAGAAAGTTGCTTATACGGATTGCCTCGAATATCCCTTTGAGTAAATGAACCCGCATATTGGCTATTCACACCAAATCCAATTCCCACATTGTCGGTAACTTTCTGAGCATAAGCAAGCGTTACATTTGTCCTATCGAAGCCTAAATTCGAAGCAGATGATGCAACGATTGGTGTTGGCGAGAAAAATCCCACTCCTGCGGGATTATAGTATATTGCAAAAGGGTCGTTTGCAATTGCTGTAAATGCTCCACCCATAGCAAGTCCTCTGCCTCCAACATTTCTTGATAACCACGATTGTGAATAGCCGCCAGACGTTTGCACCGAATACAGCGGGAGATAATTTATTGCAATCAACAATATCATTAGCAGCCAGTTTTTTTTACTGATTTGGCTAATATTGCACAATGTATTTTCTTCCTTTTTCATTTTTTGCTCGATAATATGTATGTTTCAAGCCTACAAATAATTTGTAATTAATCACCTCAATTATTATGCCACCATATTTTATTATCTATTTGTTGATTTTAATATTAGATATGTTTTACGTTTTTACTTATTTGCTTAATTATGTTTATAGTTATATCGTTTATGGTATAGTTAAATTAGTCTATTCTCAAACTAATTGCCCACTGTAATATTTTAAAAAAATTATCATAAATTAACAGTTTGTTTATTAATTATTTTCAATTTCTATATATTTCTTGCGTCAACAAATTTAAAATCATTCCCAATTATGCATCACAATCTATCGAGCTTATTATGATAAATAATGAATTTCTAATTCTTGTGGTTGATGACAATCCCAAAAACTTGCAAATATTAAGTACAGCCCTATATAAAGAAGGCTATACTGTTTTATTTGCATCTACTGGCAAACAAACTATTGAAATTGCTCAAATTCAGAACCCAGATTTAATTCTGTTGGATATCAATCTACCGGATATCAATGGATTTGAAGTCTGTAAAAAACTTAAAAATAATTCTATAACCAAAAATATTCCAATTATTTTTATTACCGGCAGGATCGAGACCGAAGATATTGTGTTAGGATTTCGACTGGGTGCCGTTGATTATATTACAAAACCTTTCAATATTGTTGAGTTACTAAGTAGAGTAAAAACTCATTTGGATTTAAAATGTTCGCACGACAATGTTGTTCGTTATAGTAAGGAACTCGAAAAAGCACAATCTGAACTTAAACAAGCAATTGCACAACGTGATAAGTTCTTTTCTATTATTGCTCACGACTTGCGGGGTCCTTTTACAGGTTTCATTGGTCTATCCGAACTTTTAGTTGATGCCTACGATTCATTAGAACGCGATGATATACAGCAAATTGCTAATAGTATGAATTCTGCAGCTAAAAAATTATTCGAATTTCTTGAAAATTTGCTCGAATGGTCCCGCTCGCAAATTGGAGGCTTGCAGTACAATCCAACTATCATAGATGTAAATGACATTTTCGATAGAGTATCAAGTCTTTTCAAAGACAACGCCGACAACAAAAACATCGAGCTTGTAAAAGAAGTGCAAGATAAATTGTTCATCTGGGCAGATAATTATCAAGCAAACACCATAATCCGGAACTTAGTTTCCAACGCAATTAAGTTTTCCTATGCAAACAGCAAAATTATCCTTGGTGCTCGCGACTTAGGCGATAGCGTCGAAATTTATGTTAAAGATTTTGGTGTTGGACTCCCAGACGAAGCCAAAGATAAAGTATTTCGCATCGAATCTAAATATACTACTCCCGGAACCCAAAACGAACCCGGCACTGGTCTCGGACTTGTCCTATGCAAAGAACTTGCTGAAAAACAAAATGGTGCTTTATATTTCGAAACTGAACTTAATAAGGGTACCACATTTTATGTTAAGCTTCCGAAGCCAACTCAAAATAGCACATAATAAAAAAGCCCTGCTATCGGGGGGATTGTGACAGCAAGGCACGCAGCATAAAGAGGAAGAGACGAACTTTGTTCGTCGAGCGAAAGACGAGACTCGAACTCGCGACCCCAACCTTGGCAAGGTTGTGCTCTACCAACTGAGCTACTTTCGCTTTATACCAAAGAACAACCGTTTGGTGAATGCAAAAATAAATTCTTTTTTTTAACTATGCAAGAAAAAAATCACCATTCCTCGATTTTTTTATTAATTTTTTATTTATTCCACTTTTATTATTTTTGCTTTTTTATTTCTCATTCTTAGGTTATTATGGAAAAAATTGTAATTTTAGATTTTGGTTCTCAATATACTCAAATTATCGCACGTAAAATTAGAGAATTAAATGTTTATGCTGAAATTCATCCATTTTCAATAGATATCGATACTATTACGTCCATTGTCCCCAATGGCATTATCCTATCAGGTGGCCCTTCGAGTGTTTATTCTGAAAACGCACCTATTCCAAAATTTGATGTTTTTTCCTTGGATGTGCCTATATTGGGTATTTGCTATGGTTTGCAACTTATTGCTTATCAGTTAGGTGGCGAAGTCAACAAAGCTGCAAAACGTGAATATGGGAGAGCAAACCTCATTATTGATAAATCTGATTTGATTTTTCAAGATGTATCGAAAAATTCACAAGTCTGGATGAGCCACGGTGATTCTCTTACTAAAATTCCTGACGGTTTTGAAATTATTGCTCATACTGAAAATGCCCCAATTGCAGCTATTCGCAATCAAGATAAAAAAATATACGGGGTTCAGTTCCATCCCGAAGTGCATCATTCGCTCGAAGGAATAAAGATTCTTGAAAACTTTGTCCGAAAAATTTGTCTTTGCAAAGAAGTTTGGGATATGCACTCTTTTGTTGATAGTGCCATTAAGAAAATTCAAGAGGAAGTCGGAACAAGCGAAATTATTTGTGCCCTTTCGGGTGGTGTCGATTCAACTGTGCTCGCTGTGCTGCTTAGCAAGGCAATCGGAAATAAACTACATTGCATCCATATAGATACCGGCTTGATGAGACTTCAGGAAAGTGAAAAATTAATGAAATTGTTTAATGATAATTTCAATATTTCAATTGATTTAGTCAATGCAAGCGATATTTTCCTTGCTCGTTTGAAAGGTGTTACCGACCCCGAACAAAAAAGAAAAACAATAGGCAATACTTTTATTGAACTTTTCGAAATTGAAGCAAAAAAGTTTAATAACGCAAAATGGCTTGCCCAAGGAACTCTCTATCCCGATGTGATTGAATCTGTTAGTGTCAAAGGACCCTCGGCAGTAATCAAATCGCACCATAACGTTGGCGGCTTACCTGAAAAAATGGGACTTAAATTAATCGAGCCGTTTCGAGAATTGTTCAAAGACGAGGTTCGTGCTGTTGGTCGCCAACTTGGTGTTCCCGAGTGGTTTATTCGTCGCCATCCTTTCCCTGGACCCGGACTTGCAATTAGAATTATCGGTGAGATAACCCAAGAACGTATTGAAATATTGCAAAAAGCAGATGATATATACATTCAAGAAATTACCGAAGCTGGATTATACGATAAAATTTGGCAAGCTTTTGCTGTTTTGTTGCCAGTTCAAAGTGTTGGTGTGATGGGCGACGAAAGAACCTATGAAAACGTCTGTGCATTACGTGCAGTTACATCTGTCGATGGTATGACTGCTGATTGGTTCCAGTTCCATTATGATGTATTGGCAAAAATTAGCAATAGAATAATTAATGAAATTCGGGGCATAAATCGCGTTGTTTATGATATAACAAGCAAACCACCCGGAACTATCGAATGGGAATAATTTAAAAGGAATAGTTATGGATAAATTTGTTATTCAAGGTGGAAATAGATTAGTCGGTCGTGTGAAAATTTCCGGTGCAAAAAACGGTTCTCTGGCTCTCATGCCTGCAACTCTATTGGCACCCGGAACCTACCATTTGAAAAATACGCCAAATTTACGCGATGTCTGGACTATGTCCCGGCTTATGAACAGTTTAGGTGCTTTCTGCGAACTTAATGGCAACGAATTGTTCATTGATACAACTAATATTACAAGTTTTGAGGCGCCTTACGAGCACGTTAAAAAAATGCGTGCTTCTTTTTATGTCCTTGGACCGCTTGTCTCCCGTTATGGATTTGCAAAAGTTTCTATGCCTGGTGGTTGTGCTTGGGGACCTCGTCCCGTTGATTTACATCTGAAAGGTCTTGAAAAACTCGGTGCTGAAATTTCACTCGAAAGCGGTTACGTTGTTGCTAAAGCCGAACGTCTAATTGGCAACCGCTTCCATTTTGACGTTTCAAGCGTTGGAGCAACAGGTAATTTGCTTATGGCTGCTGTGCTTGCAAAAGGTACTACTCTTCTTACTAATGCTGCAACTGAACCTGAAATTACCGCTTTAGCTCGCTTCCTTGTAAAAATGGGGGCTAAAATTGATGGTATAGGCACACCGCAACTTGAAATTGAAGGCGTTGATTCTCTTCGTCCCGCCGACGAAATTACTATTCCCGATAGGATTGAAACTGCTACTTACTTAATTGCAGCTGCAATTACTGGTGGCAAATTAGAACTTGAAAACACTAACCCGTATCATTTAACTGCTATTATTGCTAAATTAGAAGAAGCCGGTTGTGATATTGATGTGAATGCCGATAAAATTTCTATTGAAATGAACGGAAAGCCCAAACCAGTTGATATTACTGCAACTATTTACCCCGGATTCCCAACAGACGTCCAAGCTCAATGGACAGCATTAATGCTTGCTGCTGATGGCACTTCAAAAATCATTGATACAATTTATCCTGATAGATTTAAGCACGTCCCTGAATTAATTCGTTTGGGTGCTAATGTGGAAGTTGTTGATAATTCAGCAATTGTTATAGGTGGCCGGAAACTTTCTGGTGCAACAGTTATGGCTTCCGACCTTCGTGCTGGGGCTTCGCTTGTGCTTGCCTCTCTTATCGCAGAAGGTACTACTGAGGTGCTTCGTGTTTATCATATTGACCGTGGTTATGAAAATTTCGAACAAAGACTTCAATCCATTGGTGCTAATATCAAAAGAGTTAAAACCGATTTAATATGACAGAGAAATTAAATATAAACGAAATTTTCTTTTCAATTCAGGGCGAAGGAATACGTGCCGGCTTGCCTTGTGTTTTTATTCGAATGCAGGGATGTATGCTTCGTTGCCGTTGGTGCGACACCGACTATGCTCTTGAGCTACGTGAAAACAAACATATTATGTCAATTGCTGAAATTATTGAAAAAATTAAATCCTACAACTGCCAGTTTGTCGAACTTACTGGTGGCGAACCACTTGCTCAGGAAAATACATACATTCTTGCTAAATACTTGTGCGATTCAGGCTATCAGGTTGCTATTGAAACAAACGGACATGCAGATGTTTCCAAACTTGACAGCCGTGTTATCAAAATTTTAGACCTCAAATGCCCTGGTTCAGGAATGAGCAAATTCAACAATTATTCCAACATCAATTACCTTGACAAAAAAGACGAAGTTAAGTTTGTCATTTCTGACGAAAACGACTTCTGTTGGGCTGTCGATATTATTAAACAGTATGATCTTGTCTACCGCGTCGGTGCCGTTTTAGTTTCTCCCGCTTTCGGACTATTTGAACCTCGTAAATTAGCCGAATTAGTGCTTTCCTCACATCTGAATATCAGATTGCAACTCCAAATTCATAAATACATTTGGGAACCCAACACCCGCGGTGTATGAAGTTTTTTTTCTCGGTATTTTTTTATACATAATTTTCTTCTAATTTTGTATATATTTAAATTGTAAAGTTTTTTATTATATGATTGCAGATAATAGTCATAGTAGCAACTCAAAAACAGACTATTTATCACAAATAATATCTTTTTTATTATTTCAAGGCAGGAAAAATGGAAATTTTGTTGGTTTTGGCAATATTGGCCATTATTACTTGGCTATTTAGATTTTTCGGCTTAAAGTATTATTACAAAATCAAAAATATTGAAGAAAAGAAATTTTTAGAGAAAAACGAAATTTCAGACGACGAACTTATTGCAATCTTAACAGCTGCTTGCGAATCAGTGCTTAATAAATCTGTGGTCGTCAAAAGCATTAAATTTCTCCAAAACTCAAATGATTCTGCTTGGTCTCGAATTGGTAAACTTCATATTATGCAATCTCATTATTTAAGATAATTTGTTAATATTATAGATGTTTTGTTATGAAAAATCCGCTTGTACTTTCACTTATAGTTTATGCAATTGCATCTTTAATCTCATTTTTCGTGGTTTTGGTTATTAAATCAGTGTATTCCTTCTTAAAAATTATTAAAAAAAATTAGGGATTTCTGCAAATGGGCGATTTTGATATTGTCAATATGTTTCAAGGTATTTCTACTTTTTTTTCTGCTCCAATTCTTATTTCAATTGGCAGAATTTTCTTGATTTGTTTAGGTGGGTTGCTTGTTTATTTAGGAAGGAAAGAAATTCTCGAACCACTTTTAATGATTCCTATGGGTTTAGGAATGGCAGCTATTAATGCTGGTGTATTAATTCTCGATAATGGTGCTCATGGTACTCTCTTTATCAATCCTATGATTTCCGATTACAATGAACTTCTCACTGTGTTACAAATTGATTTCCTTCAACCTGTTTTTACGTATACTTTTAGCAATGGATTAATTGCTTGTGTTGTTTTTATGGGTATTGGCACTTTGCTTGATGTTGGCTTCCTTCTGGCAAGACCTTTTACCAGTATGTTTATTGCATTATGTGCTGAGCTTGGAACAATTCTTACTTTTCCAATTGCCGTTTGGATGGGGCTTTCGCCAAACGATGCTGCTTCCATTGCTATGGTGGGTGGTGCTGATGGTCCTATGGTGCTTTTTGCTTCGCTTATGCTATCGAAAAATCTTTTCATTCCAATTACAGTTGTTGCATATCTCTATCTTGGATTAACTTATGGCGGTTATCCGTATTTGATAAAACTAATGGTTCCCAAAGAATTGCGAGCAATAAAAATGCCACCACCAAAAAAAGTGTTAGTAATTACTTCTAACGAAAAATTAGCATTTTCATTTGTTACGTGTGTAGTGCTGTGCTTGCTCTTTCCCGTTGCCGCGCCACTTTTCTTTTCTCTGTTTTTAGGTGTAGCTATACGCGAATCTGGTATCAATCATTATATCTCTCTTGTTAGCGGACCAATGTTATATACTGCGACACTCTTTCTGGGTGTTCTTTTAGGTGTGTTATGTGAAGCGAGCATTATTTTAAATCCTGCTGTTTTTAAGCTTCTTGTGCTGGGTATTTTAGCATTGTTGCTTTCAGGTATTGGTGGCATTCTTGGCGGATACATCATGTTTTTCATTACAAAAGGCAAATTTAACCCTGTCATTGGAATTGCGGGTGTTAGTTGCGTCCCAACAACAGCAAAAGTAGCTCAAAAATCAGTTTTCAAAGAAAATCCAAATTCTATAGTTATGCCAGATGCATTGGGAGCAAACATTTCCGGTGTTATTACAAGTGCAATTATTGCTGCAATTTTTGTAACATTGCTCAAATGAGAAAATATTATTTATACTGGATAATAGGAATTCTTACTTCTTTTTTGGGTATTATACTTACAAAGACATTACCGGCAGGTTCTCTTTGGAACTCTGCCGGTTATATACTTGCTTTTACAGGTCTTTCGATCATTGCTTTTGGCATTAAGCGAAATTCTACTCAATCAAAGTCGTAGATGCCTTTATTCCATCAACCGCTGAACTTATTATTCCACCTGCTCTTCCACTTCCTTCTCCAATCACATATAGATTTGTGAATCCTGCTGCTAAATAATTCTCATTTCTTATCACTTGTATTGGTGATGAAGTTTTGCTCTCAAATCCCATCAGCAATCCTTCCTCGAACCCTCTTATTTTCCTTGAAAAATCTATTAATGATTTTCTTAAAGACTGATATATCGCATCTGGAAATAATTCGCGAAAATCATAATCAAAAACTCCAAAGGAATAACTTGTCTCAGGGAACTTATTGCTTCCTTTTCCTTCAATAAAGTTTTGAATAATATTTGCCGGTAGCTCAAAATTATTGTGTAGCTCAAAAAAAACTTGTTCTTTTTTTTCAAGCCAATCAAGTGCTTCGCTAGGTGTTATTTCCTTGTTCAATAATTCCGGCAAATAAATTCCTGCAACTATTGCTGAATTTGCCCAAGGTGAACTTCTACTGTAATAGCTCATCCCGTTTACTATGCTAAGTCCATTTCTAGGACTTGCTTGAACTACTTTGCCACCCGGACACATACAAAATGAATAAACTGGAAGAGCATTCTTCGCTTTATGAGTTAATTTGTACTCTGCTGCTTTGAGGCCTTTAATTTTTCGCTTGCCCCATTGCGAAAGGTTGATTACTTCCTGTAAGTGTTCTACTCTTGAACCAATAGCAAATGCTTTATTTTGAAATTTTACGCCTTTATGCAATAACAATCGATATGTATCATACGCTGAATGACCACTTGCAACGAATAAATAATCACAGTCTATCTTCCCTTTATCTGTTTCAATTGCTACTACTTGGCTATCGTTTATTTCAATATTTTGTAGTGTCGTCTCAAATAGAATTTTGCCTCCAATTTCTTCAAACTTGTCCCTTAAATTTCTTACAACCTTTATTAAATTGTTAGTCCCAATATGTGGATGCGATAAATACCGTATTTCTTCTGGTGCCCCGGCTTCAATATAACTTTCTATTACAAAGTTTTTTTCTCTATCAATATTTTTTGTTCGAGAAGTAAGCTTCCCGTCTGAAAAAGTTCCTGCTCCACCTTCACCATATGCATAGTTTGCACTTTCAGAAAATTCACCTTTTTGCTCGAAATTGCTAATCTGCTTGCTTCTTTTCGCTACTTCACTCCCTCTTTCGATAATAATTGTCTCATATCCAGCTTTTTGAAGAACATATGCTGCAAAAAATCCTGCCGGACCACTCCCGACAACACATATTTTTTTATGTCTTTTTCTATATGGTATTTCTAAAGTATTACTTTTGAAGTGATATTTACTTTCGCCTTCAATTACATTTATTCTCATTTTCCAGTGAATGTCTTTTTTGTTCCGTGCATCAAGACTTTTCAAAATAATATCATAAAAAAATAAATTACTACCCACAATTCGAGCAATTTCCTGTTCCAATTCGCCTTTAGAATACTCAATCGGTAAGCGTATTTCTATGGTTTTAATTTTTATTCCATCGGTTTCCATTTTTCTTTGATGGCTTTTCAAAACTGGAAATAAGTAATCTTACATTCTCTTCGCCAAAAATTTCATTTAATAAATCAATATTCTTCTTGCTTGTAGAAAAGTACTGATTAAATGCTATGTAATTTTTCTTTACATTTCCGTTTTTTATAAAAAATTGAATTTTTATTTCTTTGTCTGACTTTTCAAGATTATTTGCCATCTTTTCTATATCATTTTCAGTTATTTTATCAACATCAATCCATATTTTGAAACCTTCCACGAATTTCTGGACAAATTCTTCAATACTGAATACCTGGTCAGCAACAATTTCAATAAACTCACCGTTAAAAGACGAGTTACCAACTACTATCAGCGGTTTGTCCTTTTCAATTACGCTTTGATATTGGCTATAAGCGTCGCTCCAAAAAATCACCCGCAATTTGCTGTTGAAATCCTCCAAAGTAACAAATCCAACAGTATTTTTATTTTTATCCAATCTAGTTCTAATTTCAGAAACAAGCCCCATAACTCGTAGGTAATCACCAATTTGAGGATTAACTACATCAGCAAAATAAAAATTATTCACTGACTTCAAAATTATTTCATATTCTTCCAGAGGATGTCCCGAAATATAAAAGTTCAAGTATTCCTTTTCCTTTTCTAATTTTTTACTTTGTTCCCATTCTTCTATATTTGTTAATTTCGGCATTTTGGGTTCTGCATCGCTTTGGCCGCCGAATAAGCTATCAGTTGCATCTGCTTTGTAATTTTGGTATGCCTTGGTATAATTTAATGCAATGTCAATCGATTCAAATAACGAAGCTCTGCTATTTGGGTGAAGTTTATCAAATGCACCGGCACAAATCAGTGCTTCAATTGTCCTCCGATTTATAAGAGATGTATCGACACGCCGCACAAAATCAAAAAACGAAGTGAAATCTCTACTCTCTCTTGCCTGAACTATATTTTCCACTGCTGGAATCCCAACATTTTTTATGGCTGCTAACCCGAAATAAATTACATTTCCTCTTGCAATAAAATTTGTTTTAGATTGATTTATGTCCGGTGCTAATACTTTAATTTTAAACTTTTTTGCCTCATCAATTAATTCAACTATCTTGTCCTGATTATTAATTTCGTTTGTCATATTTGCAGCTAAAAATTCAGCAGGATAGTGCGTTTTTAGCCATGCTGTCTGGAATGCAAGATATGAATATGCAAGCGAATGTGACTTATTAAAGCCATAATTTGCAAACTTCTCAATTAAATCAAATATTTCCTGTGCCAACTTTTCATTTATACCATTTTTCTTCGCTCCTTCGATAAATAGCGGCTTCATTTTATCCATTTCTGATTTTTTCTTTTTACCCATTGCCCTTCGCAAAATATCTGCTTGCCCAAGTGAGAATCCTGCAATTTTTTGAACAAGTTGCATCACTTGTTCCTGATAAACGATAATTCCATATGTGTTTTTCAGCGATTCTTCCATATATGGGTGCAAATATTCAATCGGTTTTCGCCCAAATTTTCTATCAATAAATTCAGGAATGTTCTCCATTGGTCCTGGTCTATACAAAGCGTTCATAGCAGTAAGTTCTTCTAAATTCTGTGGCTTCAACTTCCTCAAATAATCTTGCATCCCGTCCGATTCAAATTGAAATACAGCAAGTGTATGTCCCTCGCTGATCAAATTATATGTATCTGGGTCATAAAAATCAATTTTGTCAATATCTATTTCAATGTTATGATTTTCCTTTATCATATTTAGCGTGTTTTCTATTACAGAAAGAGTTTTTAAACCCAAAAAGTCCATCTTGACAAGTCCCGCTGATTCCAGTTCCGCCATAGAATATTGTGTAACAACGTCATTCGACTCTTTATCACCTTTGGCAGGTGGAACAACCGGGACAAAATCAGTAATTTCCCCCGGCGCAATCACAACTCCTGCTGCATGAGTAGAAACACCTCTGTTTCGATTTTCCAGCATTTTTGAATATTCAATGAATTCCTGGAGTTTCTCATCTTTAGTTTCTTTCAGCCACTTTAGATCAGGCAGTTCTATTGCTTCAGCTATTGGCATTACTTTTCCAAGAATAACCGGTATTTTAGAAGTTATCTCTTTTACTGTGTTCAGTGGGATACTCAATACTCTTGCTACATCAGTCAAAACAGCTCGGCTCGATAATTTACTAAACGTAATAATTTGTGCAACTGCATTCGCACCATATTTTTCTTTGACGTATTCAATTACCTTGTATCTCTTGTCGTCTGCAAAATCAATATCTATATCTGGCATTGAAATTCTATCCGGATTTAAAAATCTTTCGAAAAGCAAATTATACTTTAGCGGATCTACATTCGTAATATCAAGAGCGTATGCTACGATACTTCCCGCAGCTGAACCTCGTCCCGGACCTACTCTAACGCCACGTTCCTTTGCTGCTCGGATGAAATCCCACACAATCAAAAAATAACCAGGGAATTTCATATTTTTAATTATTTCGAGTTCGTACTCTGCTCTTTGAACAATTTCCTCAGTTAATTTTTCATATTTTTTATTTAATCCTTGGAAAACAAGTTCTCGCAAATAATCATCTAATGTTTCAGATTTAGAATTAACTGGAATTGGAAATTCCGGCATATACAGTGTTTTTAAATCAATCTGACAGTTGCATTTTTCAGTAATTTCAAGTGTAGAAGCAATTGCCTCAGGAAACTCCTTGAATATGTCCACCATTTGAGCAGAAGTCTTAAAGTAAAATTCAGGTGTTCTATATCGTAACTTTTTGTAATCAACTGCTTCGTTACCGGAGGTATCTCTGATATGCAACATAATATTATGAGCAATTGCTTCTTCCTGCTTCAAGTAATGAATATCATTTGTGGCGACAAGCTTTATTCCAAGCTCTTTTGCTAATTTAGGCATATCCCGAAGCACAATTTTATCCTCGTCGTAAAAATGATTTTGAATTTCTAAGTAAAAATCATTTCCAAACAGTTCTTTATAATATTTCGCCTCTTCTTTTGCTTTTTCATAATCCCCTTTTAGCAAGTGAGATGAAACTACTCCACCAAGACAAGCCGATGTGCAAATGAGACCCTCGCTATATTTTTCAAGCACCTCTTTGTCAATTCTTGGTCTGTAATAAAATCCTTCCAGATGCCCAATTGAAGTCAACTTAATTAAGTTTTTGTATCCCTTTATATCTTTTGCTAACAATAAGAGATGATAATAATTTTTCTTTTTTGTATCTGCTTTCAGTGATGTCTTGTCGAAACGCGAGCCACTTGCTATATACGCTTCAAAACCAATAATTGGCTTAATTTGATATTCTTCTCCTTTTTCCTTTAAACTTTTATTTACATTCAAAACTTCCTGGTAAAATTCTATTGTTCCATACATTACTCCGTGGTCAGTCAATGCTATTGCCGGTTGTCTATCCTCGACAGCAGCAGCAACTAATTCCTTTATCGTTGGTAGTGCATCTAATATTGAATAATGACTATGATTGTGCAAATGAACAAATTGAGGCATTTTTTACCCTTAATAATTCATCAATGTAACCTAACAAATATAATGAATATTAAAAATTCAATAACGATAGATTTTAAATTGTGGAAAAATTTAATTTGATAATGATTTATTGATATTATTATCTCGATAAAAATCATCAAAATATTAAAAAACATTAATAAAACTTTGTAAGTCTTTGAAAATATTGGGTGTATTGAGAATAGAGAATTATCGATAAATTTGTATCAAAAAGTTGTATAAGTAAGATATATTTTATAGTTTTGTATCATTAAAATCGTTTTTCTAAAAAACAATTAATGAGTATGGCAACAGTAAAAGAAAAAATCGAAGAGCTTAAGAAAAAAGAAGCAGAAATCCTTCTTGGTGGAGGTATCGACAAAATTGAAGCTCAACACAATGCAGGTAAATTACTTGCACGTGAAAGACTTCATCTATTATTTGATAATGGTTTTTACGATGAAATTAACAAATTTGTTGAGCATTCCGGTGATGCTTTTGGGATGGAAGGTAAAAAATTACCGGGTGATGGCGTTGTTACAGCAATGGGGGCAATTAACGGTCGCCTTGCTTATGCTTCATCCCAGGACTTTACAGTTATGGGTGGGAGTGTCGGAGGACGCCATGCCTGGAAAATTTGCGAAGTTATGCACAGGGCATTAAAAAACGGAGTTCCTTATATAGCGTTTAACGATAGTGGTGGTGCTCGAATCCAAGAACCTATTAATTCGCTTCGCGGTTACGGTGAAATTTTCTACCACAATGTTTTGCTATCGGGGGTTGTGCCTCAGATTGCAATTATAGCTGGCCCTTGTGCTGGTGGAGCTGCTTATTCCCCAGCTTTGATGGACTTTATTATTATGGTTCAAGGTATTGGAAAATTGTTTATTGCCGGTCCTAATGTTGTAAAAGAGGCTACTGGTGTTGCAATCTCTGCCGAAGAACTTGGCGGAGCGATGGCGCAAGCAAGCCATAGTGGTAATGTTCATTTTGTTGCTCAAAATGATGCTGAAGCAATTGAAATTTGCAAAAAATTGCTTTCATATATGCCTCAAAACAATACTGAAAATCCTCCTTCTTACGGCGATGGTACAATTCAGATAATAGAAGATCCTTATCTAAATGAGATTGTTCCTGATGACCATCGTGAGGCATATGATATGATGGAAATACTGCTTCGCGTTTTCGATCCGAGTAGTATTATGGAGGTGCAGGAACATTTTGCTAAAAACATGATTGTTGCCTTTGCTCGCCTTAATGGTAATGTTGTAGGTATTGTTGCTAACCAACCTAAAGAAAAATTTGGCTGTATTGATATTGATGCTTCAGATAAAGCTTCTCGCTTTATTCGTTTTTGCAATGCGTTTAATATCCCACTTATTTCTTTTGTTGATGTCCCAGGTTTCTTACCAGGTGTTGAGCAAGAATTTGGCGGAATTATCCGTCACGGCGCGAAAATGTTATTCTCTTTCTCTGCGGCTACTGTACCAAAGGTTACTATTATTGTGCGTAAAGCTTATGGAGGGGCTTATCTTGCTATGAGTGCTAAAAGCTTGGGGGCAGATCGTGTCGCTGCTTGGCCCACTGCTGAAATTGCTGTTATGGGTGCAGAAGGTGCCGTTTCTGTTCTTTTCAAAGATGAAATAAAAAATGCACCTGACCCAAAAGTTAAACGCAGAGAACTTATCGAAGAATACAGAATTCAATTTGCTTCACCCTACCCAGCTGCTGAAGCTGGTTTGGTCGATGCTGTTATTGAACCTATAAAAACAAGACAATATCTCTCTATTGCTCTCGAATCTTTGAAGAACAAGAGAGATTTACGTCCACAAAAGAAACACGGACTTATTCCTTTATAATAGGAGTTATTATGCTCGATAAATTAATTGAACAAGCCGCATTAGTGCTTGTTATTGTTCCACAAAACCCGAATAGCAAAGAAGTTATTGCAGCACTGACTTCATCACTTAATTCTGCAAACCAGGAGAATAATGCTGAAAATGTGCAATCTAATGCAATTGACAAAGAAACTGTTGCTGCTATTACTGCTGCTGCAAGTTTTGTTCTCGGTCGTGCTTTTCATATACGTAAAATAAAATTTGTTCACGACCAGGCTGATACCTCTTGGTCTCGTATTGGGAAATTGAAATTATTTAGTTCACAAGAATAAAAGGTTTTTTATGAAAAAATTAAGAATAACTGTAAATGGAAAAGAATACGAGGTAGAAGTTGAAGTATTAGAAGATACCGATTCTTCATCTGTACCTCAACTTCCTTTTGTGCCTCCTGTCGCACAGGTTACTCCTATGACACCGCCACCTACTGCTTTTGCATCAGAACCACGCCAGAAAGGTGCTTTCAAAGCTTCCACTTCCGCTTCTGATGCTAATTCGCTTACTTCTCCTATGAATGGTGTCGTTATCGAAGTGCCTGTCAAACCTGGTGATTCGGTCAAAGAAGGACAAGTTGTCGTTGTTCTCGAAGCTATGAAAATGAAAACTAATATTTCTTCTTCTCGCGATGGCGTTATTGCCGATATTAAAGTTAAAGTTAATGATTCTGTTGAATCGGGACAAATTCTTCTTACTTATAAATAATATTTATCTTCTAACAAAAACAAAGAGGCTGTCTCTCTAAGACAGCCTCTATTATTATTGGCAATTTTCTGTAAATATCTGTTCTACTTTTTGCAATGTCTCCTCTAAAATATCATTTACTACGATATAATCAAACTCCTTGCTCATAGATATTTCCATTTCTGCTCGTGCAAGTCTGTTTTTCAACTGTTCTTCTGATTCTGTACCGCGTTTCCTCAATCTTTCAATTAAAACATCTCGCGATGGTGGTGTTAAAAAAATTAATAGTGTATTGTCTGGGTAATGCTTTTTCAAAGACAAAGCACCTTTTACGTCAATATCAAACAGCATGATTTTATTATTGTCTAATGCTTTCTGAACTTCGCTTTTCAGTGTGCCATAATAATTGCCGAAAAGTTCCTCCCATTCGATTAGCTGATTTTGTGAAATCAATTCTTGAAATTTATCTTTTGAAAGGAAATAATAGTCTTTTCCGTCTATCTCATTAGGACGTTTTGGACGTGTAGTTGCAGAAATAGAAAAAATCACATTAGGAAATTTGCTTAATATGTATCTTGTCACTACTGATTTTCCCCCACCACTTGGTGCAGAAATTACAATTAATTGTTTTTTGCTCATATTTTCCATTTTTATTACCTAATAAAAAAAGACAGGCGGAAACCCTGTCTTATTGTGATAATCTTGTGATTGCTAATTGTTACTTAATACTTTTGTTACAAGTTCAGCTGCTTCTTTCAAATCCGAAGCTACTTCAAATTGTAATCCTGAATTCAATAAAATTTGCTTTCCTTCTTCTGCATTTGTTCCGTCTAATCGCACTATTACAGGTAAATTTACTTGAACTGTTTTCAATGCTTCTACTATTCCGTTCGCAACTTTATCGCAACGAACAATTCCACCAAAAATATTTATTAACACTGCTCGAACATTTGGATCGCTCATCATTATTCTAAATGCATTCGATATCCTTTCTACGTTTGCACCACCACCGACATCGAGAAAATTAGCCGGTGACCCCCCCGAAAGCTTTATCATATCCATTGTCGCCATTGCAAGCCCAGCTCCGTTCACCATACAGCCAACATTTCCATCTAATTTTATATAATTTAAATCATATTTCGAGGCCTCTACTTCTAATGGGTCCTCTTCACTTATATCGCGTAATGATAAATAGTCTGGATGTCTGAATAAAGCATTATCGTCAAAAGTAATTTTTGCATCGAGTAAAACAAAACTATTATCGCTTGTCAAAACAAGTGGATTTATTTCAAGCAAACTGCAATCAAGCTCATCATACGCAAGAACTAATTTATGAATAAATTCTACAAAATTTTTGAATGCTCTATCTTTTAAACCTAACCCAAATGCAAGACGTCGTGCTTGATAATCCTGAAATCCAATTTTAGGGTCAATAATCTCTTTCAAAATTAATTCTGGTGTCTCTTCTGCAACTTTTTCGATTTCCATTCCTCCCTGGGTAGATGCCATTATTGTATTTTTCCCAAGTTGGCGATCCAATACTATCCCTACATAAAATTCACGTGAAATATTGCATCCCTCTTCAATTAGTATTCTATTAACAACCTTGCCTTCTGAACCTGTTTGTAAAGTTACAAGTTTATTCCCCAAAATTTCTTTAGATATTCTATATGCTTTATCAGCTAATTGCCCGTTCTTGATAATTGTAACTCCGTGTAGCTGCTTTTCTTCGAAAATTACAGGTTCATTTGTATCTATTTTATAAATAATGCCCTTGCCTCTTCCTCCCGCGTGTATTTGTGCTTTTAATGCAATTACACTTGCTCCTTGCGATTCAAACAAGTCCCACGTCAATTTGCCAGCTTCTTCTGCTGAATAAGCAACTACACTTCTTAAGATTGGAAGATCGTATTTTCTCAGTAACTCTTTTGCTTGATACTCGTGAATTTTCATAAAATAACCTTTATATTATTTGTTTTGCATCGTATTTCAAATTTTATTAATCGAATATATATTTTTTTTATTTTGATAAGTTTAAAGTTTAGTAGAATTATTTTCTCAAATCTTGAAAAATCATTATTTTAATAAATTATTTAGTTAATATTCATTAAGCGATTTGGTTATTAATCCAAAATACTTTTTGGAAGAAAGAATTAAGTTGGTTGAATCTCTTCGTCGTAAAGGTATTAAAGATGAACGAGTTTTAACTACTATTGAGAAAGTACCGCGCGAAATTTTTGTGTCCGACGACCAAAAAGAAAAAGCATACATTGATAATGCACTTCCTATTGAATGTGGACAAAGCATCTCTCAACCTTATACAGTTGCTTATATGACAGAACTTCTTGATACTTTCGAAGGATGCAAAGTCTTGGAAATTGGTACTGGCAGCGGGTATCAATGTGCAATACTCTCTGTCCTTGGTTGTGAAATCTATTCTATTGAACGTATTGAATTTTTGCATAATAAAGTCAAAAAAATTTTTGCTAGTTTTAATATTAAAGCAAACTTGTTTTTAGGCGATGGTTCGAAAGGTTTACCTGAATTTGCCCCTTTCGATAGAATCATTGTTACCGCTGCTGCACCAGATATCCCTTCTTCTTTAATCAGCCAACTAAAAATTGGTGGAAAGATTGTAATCCCTGTGGGTTCCCGAAATGAACAAATAATGACGCTTGTTATTCGTTCTTCTTCCAATAAATACGAAATTATCAGAAAAGATTCTTTTAGATTTGTTCCACTTATCGGTGAAGAAGGTTGGAGTAATGAATAAAATTGATTCGTTTGTGTTAACAGGTCCTACTGCATCTGGAAAAACAGAATTAGCTCTTGCTCTAAGTGATTACTTGCCCATAGAAATTATTTCAGCTGATTCTCGCCAAATTTATAGATTTATGGATATTGGCACTGCAAAACCAACTAAAGATGAACTCAGTCGAGTTCCTCACCATTTTATTGACATTAAAAATCCTGATGAATACTATTCTGCTGGTGTGTTTGAAAAAGATGCTGATAATACCATTCAAGAAATTATTTCTCGCGGTAAAATCCCTGTTGTTGTTGGTGGTTCTGGGTTATACATAAAGGCGCTTTGCGAAGGATTTTTTCAAGATGAAAATTCTTCAAGTGAACTTCTTGCAATCAGAGAGCAACTCGAACAAGAATTAGCTGAAAAAGGGCGTTTAGCACTCTATCAAGAACTATCAGCTGTTGACCCAATTTCTGCTCAAAAATACTCAGATATGAACCCTCGCCGTGTTATTCGTGCCCTATCTTATTATCGTCTCACAGGCATTCCTTTTTCAGTATCTCACAGTTCTCAACTTATTGAAAAAAACTATAATTGTTATTATTTCGCAATAGATATTCCTCGAAAACTACTTTACGATAAAATTAATCTCAGAACTGTAAATATGTGGAACAACGGACTTCTTAAAGAAACTATAAAACTACTCGAAATGGGGTACACTGAAAACTTAAATGCACTTAATACTGTCGGGTACAAAGAAACTATTCTATTCATTAAAGGTAATTTAAGCAAAAAAAATACAATCTCTAGAATTCAACAAAACACTCGTCATTATGCTAAGCGGCAACTTACTTGGTTCAAAAATCAATGTCCTGAAATAAAATGGTTAAATCAAAATTTAACAGAAAATGTAAAATTTCTTGTTGATTTTATTAAGAAAAAATCTGTATTTTAATATTCATTTAACTTTTTTAGTTACAAGTATTTGATGAATATGCTTGATTTATATAAATCAGTATCGTTTAAAATTAGTGAAATTATTACAAAACAATATAGTACATCATTCTCTCTTGCCACGAGTTTTTTAGAGAAAGAAAAACGAGATGCAATATTTGCTATTTATGGATTTGTTCGTCTTGCTGATGAAATTGTAGATACATTTCATAATTTTGATAAAGAGTATTTGCTAAACGATTTAGAAAAAGATCTACAATATGCACTTAAGAATGGGATGAGCTCTAACCCTGTGCTTTTTGCATTTGCTGAAACTGTAAAAAAGTATAATATTTCTTACGATCTTATTGATGCATTTCTCTCAAGTATGAAAAGCGATATTACTAAAAGTATTTATTTTTCCGAAGAAGAAATTCGAAATTATATTTATGGTTCTGCCGATGTCGTAGGGCTTATGTGCTTAAAAGTGTTTGTTGATGGCGACGAAAACAAATATCGAGAGCTTTACCATCCAGCAATGAAATTAGGCTCTGCATTCCAAAAAGTTAATTTCTTGCGTGATTTAAACTTCGATAGTAATAAACTCAACAGAATATATTTTCCGGAGCTAATTGACCAGGAATTCACTGATGAAGTAAAAAAGCAAATTATCTCTGATATTATTAAAAACGATTTCTCGGAAGCAGTCAAAGGCATAAAAAAACTGGAAGGAAGAGCCCGCTTCGCGGTTTTAGTGGCGTATTATTACTATCGTTCTCTCACTCATCGTATTGATAAACTCTCAGCAAACGAAGTATTGCAACAAAGAGTAAGCGTTCCTAATTTTATCAAAATATTGCTTACAATTAAATCCTTCTTAGTTTACAAGCTGAGATTATTATGATTTTGAAAATAAGCGAATTCGAAGCAAAAAAACTAATAATTTTAATATACATTATAGGTTCTCTGGGTTTTTCCATTCATTTTTCTCGTCAATTTTTTCAATATTTAACACCATTCACTCTGATTTTTACAACTTTCCTTATTTTTAAGTTCCATCAAGAAATTATCAAAGCAAAAGAGATTACTGCTTTTGCATTTGTATATTTGTTTTCTTATTTCATAGAAGTAACAGGTGTTCAAACTGGAATTATTTTCGGCAAATACTACTATGGTATTGGACTTGGCCCGAAACTATTCGATACACCCTTAATGATTGGTGTTAACTGGCTTTTTCTTTCTTATATTACTGCCTCGATTGCTGAGCGTTTGATTAATGCTAATTGGTTGATTAAAGTTGTTTTTGCCTCTTTTTTGATGGTATTGTATGATTTTTTTGTAGAACTTGTTGCCGATTTTTTAGGAATGTGGTACTGGCAAAATAATACTATTCCAATTCAAAATTATGTTGTGTGGTTTTCGATCGCTCTACTCATTCAATATATTTTCCATTTTTCTAAAATTAAGTTCAACAACCCATTGTCTTCTGTTGTGTATTTATCTCAATTGTCATTTTTAATAATTGTCTTTTTTGTGAAAATTTTTATATATGATTGAAGCAAAGCATAATTACTTATATTACCTATTCTTTAAATTTTATACTATTTTCAAGATTAATCGAAATTTTGAAAAAGTAACTCTGCAGGGCACTTTCAATGATAGAAAAAAGCCAATTCTGATATTAGCAAATCACCAAAGCTGGTGGGATGGATTTTGGCTCAACTACTTTAACGAAAAAATTACACACAGAAAGTTGTACTTTATGATGTTAGAAGAGCAACTTCTAAAACACAGATTCTTTAATAATATTGGGGGATTCTCTATTAAGAAAAACTCAAAAGATGCAGTCCGTTCTCTCAATTACACCATAAAACTTCTCGAAAATCCTAAAAATGCTGTTTTTCTTTTTCCACAGGGCGAAATTCAAAGTGTTCACACAAATTATATTCATTTTGAGAAGGGAATTAGCAGAATAATAAATAAATGCAACGACATTCAAGTTTTGTTTGTATGTAACTTTATCGAATATTTCTCAAATCCTAAGCTATCTCTATTTATTTATTATAAAGAGTGGAAGCCTGGTAATATTCAATCACTTGAAAGTGATTTTAATGACTTTTATGAGTTATGTAAGGTTTCATCGCGCCAATGATAGAATTTATAATATATTTTATTATCGGGTTTTTATTGCTCCAGTTATTGGTTGCATTTAGTAATTTACTTTTTCGTAATAAGTTGCCTCGAAAGAATTTCACATTCGAACAAGAACCTCTTGTGTCGATCTTAATCCCTGCAAGAAACGAAGAAAATAATTTACCCGCTCTTGTCAACAGTATTTTATCCCAAAACTACAAAGATATTGAAATAATTATTTATAACGACGATTCAACTGATAATACACTTAAAATTGCAGAAGAATTTTCCAGAAAATACAGTTTTATCAAAGTTATTAATGGTAACTCTCTTCCTAGCGGCTGGTATGGGAAGACCTATGCCTGCTGGAATTTAGGCAAACACGCAAACGGTGATTTTTTTCTTTATTTAGATGCAGATGTTCGGATTTCTGGAAAGATCATCCGTCGTTCTATTTCCTATATGCAAAGAAAAAAACTTGGCCTAATCAGTATTTTCCCGAAACAAATTATGATGACGTTTGGAGAAAAATTGGTTGTTCCAATAATGAATATTATTTTGCTTTCATTACTACCATTGATTACGGTCCGTTCCCGTTTTTTCCCATCTCTTTCTGCTGCAAATGGCCAATTTATGATGTATAATCGCGATATTTATGATAAATTTCGACCATACCAGTATTTCAAATCAAATAAGGCAGAGGACATTGCTATTGCTTATTATTTAAAGCAACAAAAAGTGCCAATCGCTTGTTTGCTAGGAGACAATGAAATCACTTGTCGTATGTATTCTTCCTTTTTTGATGCAATTGAGGGATTTGCAAAAAACATCATCTCATTTTTCAGAAATTCTGCTCTATTATCTTTGTTTTATGTTGTTATCAATACCTTTGCACTTCCTTTTTTGTTATGTTATTCAAATGTTCAGTATTTTTACGCTGCTTTTATTATCCAATTACTTACATTGCTTATTATTTTCGTACTCAGCAATCAATCATTTATTTTTAACATACTTACTCAACCTATTCGTCAAATTGTTTTAATTTATTTAATTTTCAAATCATTAATTGCAAGGAAGAAAAAAGGATACTTATGGAAAGGTCGTTATGTAAAATAATTTTTTTTGTTTTGTTTCCAATGCTTGCTGTTTCTCAAAGTAATGAAAAAATATTATTTTATTTTATTTCTGATAAAATGAACGAATGGAAGAATTTTATCGACAATAATGAAATTCTGTATCAAAGTACTCCTGAATTAAAACTTGAGTTTATTAATTATCAATATGGATATATTGCTTGGTGTGTCGGTAAGAAAAAATATAATGAAGCAAGAAAATATATCGAAAAAGCCGAAAATACTCTTACAGAATTAGAAAAAATCAAATTTTCTCTATCAACAGTTTATGCTTACAGAGCTGCTTTCATTGGATTCAAAGTTGCGATGTCTCCACTGAAAGCTCCATTTTTAGGGCCCAAGAGTGTGAATAATGTTGAAAATGCTCTTAAATTATCTCAAGATAATTGGTTTGCTCATTTACAAATGGGTAATATAAAATTTTATACTCCTTCTATTGTCGGTGGTTCTAAAACTGATGCTCTGAATTCTTATTTGCGCGCAAAAAGATTACTTGAAGATAATAATACTTATAAATCTAATTGGAATTATTTAAATCTTCTTGTCAGTATTGCTAATACGTATATCGAACTCGATAATTTAGATTTAGCAAAAAAATACTATGACTCTGCTTTATCACTTTTTCCGAATTTCCACTGGGTAAAGAACGAACTTTACCCAGAATTGAATAAAAAAATCTGGAGCAAAAATGCAAAATAAATCTGTTCTGGTTGTCGGTGCTGGCATTTCTGGACTTGCTGCCGCACTACGCCTTGCAACAAATGGCTTTCAAGTTACAATTGTCGAAAAAGCCGCTACTGCTGGTGGAAGGCTAAACAAACTCTCATTCGACGGCTTTTCTTTCGATACAGGTCCGAGTTTTTTTAGCATGTCCTACGAATTTGAACAATTTGCAAAAGATTGTAAAATCAACCTTCCTTTCAAATACTATCCGCTCGACCCACTTTATGTAGTCAATTTGAGCAATAATCCTAAATATTTTCATCTCTTCAAAAACGAAGCAAAACTTGCCGAACAGTTTAAAGATATTGAACCAGAATTTGAACAAAAATTCAATAAATATCTATCTAAAGCAGGCGATATGTTTCACGATACTATCAATATTGTTATAAAATCAAACTTCGATAGTTATCTACATTATTGCCGGAATTTAATGAAAGTCAATCCAAGCCATTTGCCAGTTCTTATGAGAAATTTTTATAATCAAGTTTCCCGATACTTTGACTCTGATACTGTTAAACAAATTATCTCACTTGTTGCTTTCTTCCTTGGAAGAACACCATTTGATACTATGGGAATTTACACCTTGCTTTCTTACACAGAGTTTAAGCACGATGGCTACCATAATGTAATAGGTGGAATGTATAAAATCGTCGAAGGTATCCTCGAAGAATTAAAAAAGCACAATGTAAAAATTTATTTTAATACAGAAATAGTTGATTTTCAATCAAATGGATCTAAATTATCAGCATTTATTGACAACAATGGCAATAGTTGGTCAGCTGATATATATCTAATCAACTCTGATGCTGCTTATTTTCGTGGTAAAGTTCTTAAAAGAAAAGATTTTTCTCAATCTCAACTAGACAAAATGCAGTGGACTATGGGATACCTTACAATATACCTTGGACTAAACATAAAACTAAATAATGTTGCCCACCACAACTACTTTTTAGGTGAAAACTATACTGATTACGCTAAAAATGTTTATCGCAATCCTGATACATTAGAAAAACCTTATTATTACGTGAATGTTATTTCAAAACATAATTCTGAACTTGCTCCTGTTGGCTGCGAGAGTGTTTTTATCGTTTGTCCAGTCCCAGATTTACGCTACAAGAACAATTGGGACGGTGCAGATGTGATAGTCAATAGCATAATACAGGATTTTTCAAAAAGAATAGGCATTAATATTAATAATCATATTATTGCTAAAAGATTTTTTACTCCAATTGATTGGCAAAATAAATTTAATCTCTATCGTGGTAGTGGGCTCGGACTTGCTCATAATATGTGGCAAATTGGTGCTTTCCGACCGAAAAATTATGATGAAGTTTTCGAAAATGTTTTTTATGCCGGTGCCTCTACTCATCCTGGTGCTGGGCTCCCAATGGGTATAATTAGCTCTAAACTTGCTTTCGAAAGAATTGTGCATTATGCTCAAAAATAAAAATTTATTATCATAATTACCGTCTATTTAATACTATTTAATTGTATTTTTGGATAAAAAATTGAAAAAACTATACATTGAAACATACGGCTGCCAGATGAATTTTAACGACACTGAAATTGTTGCTTCGATAATGAAGAATTCAGGTTGGGAGATTGTCCCTACACCAGAGGAAGCAACCGCCGTTTTGCTGAATACTTGTTCTGTCCGTGAAAACGCGGAGAGCAGGGTGATTAGGCGCTTGAAGCAATATAACCACAAATTTAAGAAACTTAATAAACGCTATATCATCGGTATTATCGGTTGTATGGCAGAACGTTTCAATCAACATTTAGTTGATTTAGAAAACTCCGTTAATGTTGTTATCGGTCCCGACGAATATCGTCGTATGCCTGTATTGCTCGACCAAGCTTTATCAGGCAACAAAGCTGTGGCTGTTGAACTTAGCACAGTTGAAACTTACGACGATATTATTCCACTTCGCACCGAGGGTATTTCAGCTTGGCTTTCTATTATGCGCGGATGCAACAATTTTTGTTCGTATTGCGTTGTACCATATACCCGCGGTCGAGAACGTTCCCGTCCGATGCTCTCCTTAATTGATGAAATCCAACAGCTCTTTCAGAAAGGCTTTCGTGAAGTTACTTTGCTCGGTCAAAACGTAAATAGCTACAAAGATGAATCAACTGGCGCAACTTTCGATGTATTAATTAGCAAAATTGCCGAAATAAGCCCTTTGCTTCGTGTTCGTTTTACCACATCTCACCCTCATGATATGAGCGATAAGTTAATCCAAACTATTGCTGATTATCCAAATATTTGTAAACATATTCATCTACCTGTTCAATCTGGTTCCAATCGCATTTTAAAAAAAATGAACCGCCGCTATACAGTCGAACATTATTTATCCATTATTGATAAAATAAAGTCAGATATTCCAGATACTGCTATTACAACCGATATTATTGCTGGCTATCCCTCTGAAACTGAGGAAGACCATCAACAGACACTTAATCTATTGAGACAAGTCCGCTTCTCTGGTGCTTTTATGTTCAAATATTCTCCTCGCGAAGGTACTCGTGCCTTCGAAGAACAAGATGATGTTCCCGAAGAAACCAAAATTCGCCGTTTGAACGAAATCATTCACTTGCAGAATGCTATTTCAAAAGAATTAAACCAACTCGAAAAAGGTCGAGTTTTGGAAGTGCTTGTCGAAGCGCCAAGCAAAAAGAATCCACAAGAATGGATGGGACGTTCCTCTTCTAACAAAGTTGTGATTTTCCCTAATCCCGATGGAATCTATAAAATCGGTGATTATGTTAATGTTTTGGTTAAAAAATCAACATCAGCAACTTTATTTGGTGAAGTCTTTGGAAAAAATATATAGGGCTAGCTATGAAAAAATTATTATTAGTTGTCTTTTTGTTAATTTCTTCTGCTTATATCTTCTGTGCACAGGATAGTGAAATCACTGCTGGACTGAATGCTTTGCGTAGCGGTGATTATTCCGCTGCTTTAAATCTATATAACAAGTTTCTTGCCAACAATCAAAAATACGCACCTGCTTTCTATGGTCGTGCACTAGCCAGCTACAAATTAAAAAATTATAGCAAATCTCTTGAAGATTGCAAAAAAGCAATCTCTTTGGATAACAAATATGCTGATGCTATTTTCCTTGCTGGACTAAATTCAATTGAGTTAAACGATTACAAAAATGCTATTAAATATTTTACCGATGCTTTATCAATTCTTCCAAACAACACAAAATTTCTTTATTCTCGTGCAAATGCTTACTACTTTTTACAAATGGACAATGAAGCAATTGAAGATTATTCACGCGTGATCGACTTAGAACCTTCTTTTGGGCTTGCTTACTATGGTAGAGGAATCGCATATTATATGGCTAATAAATTCCCACTTGCAAAAATAGACCTTGAAAATTATATTTCTTTAAATGCTAATAAAGATAATCTTCAAGATGAAGCACTACGAATTCTTAAAATTATTGATCGAGCTGATAAATGAGTCAATTCGTCCAAAATATGTTTGCTTCTATTTCAAAAAAGTATGATTTATTAAACGATATTCTTTCTTTCGGTATTCATAAAAAGTGGAGACGAAAATCAGTTCTTTTAGCTTCGCCCGACAATAGTTCAAAAGTGCTTGATATTGCTTGTGGTACTGGGGATTTTGCCTTTGAATTCGAACGTTTTACACCAAATATTATCGGTATTGATTTTTGCAGAGAAATGCTCGAAATTGCCCGTCAAAAAGCAAGCAAACGAAATAGTTCTGTCCAGTTTATTCAAGGTGATGCTCTAAATTTACCTTTTGAAGATGCTACTTTCGACATCGTTTCAATTGGTTTTGGTATAAGAAATGTTGATAATGTTAATAAATCTCTTTCTGAAATGCACCGTGTTCTTAAGCCAGGTGGTAAAGCCGTTATTTTGGAGTTCGGACAACCCAAAAATTCATTCTTTAGATTTATTTATAATATTTATTCTAAATACATTATGCCATTTATCGGAAAAATTTTTGCCCGCTCAAAAGAAGCCTATACCTATTTACCTAAAACTGCTGCCAAATTCCCTTGCAGGAATGATTTTTTTAATATAGCTCGAAACTCTGCTGATTTTGTAAAAATGAATTATTACAGCCTGACATTTGGTATAGCGTATATATATATATTAGAAAAATAATATGAAAACGATTTTAGTTATAGATGATGATAAGCTCATCTTAAGAAATGTAAAAGATGTTCTTATCGCTACAGGTTTTAATGTAATTACAGCTACTGATGGCAAAACCGGACTCAAAATGGCATTAGAATCTAAGCCAGATTTAATTGTCTGTGATTTAATGATGCCGGAACTCAATGGTTTTGAATTGATTAAAAATCTTAGAAGTTCAATTAGTACAATTAGCATTCCAATCATCGTAGTTTCAACTTTAGAAAACAAGAAACAAATACAGGAAAGCATCAATATTGGAGCAGATGATTTCCTCTCAAAGCCATTTACTCCCGAAGCACTATGGATTAAAATTGATAATCTACTCAAAAAAACTAAAGATATCAAATATATTTCCGAAAATTCAATAAAACAGTTAAGCCTTAATCTTGCAAGTTCATTGCCGCACGAACTTCGCACCCCTCTGAATGGAATTATTGGCTCAGCTGATTATTTGGTGAAATTTGGCAACACACTCTCTCAACAGGAACTGAATGAATTCTACAAAGTTTTGTATCAAGCAGCCAATAGATTAAATGAACTGATTATTCGATACTTACTTTTTGTCGATACTGAAATAATTCTTGCTGATGTTGATAAGCTTGTTACCGCTCGAAATGCTGTTTCTTTTCTTCCAAAAAATAGAATTGAAAATTTAATACACGGTTTTATTAATACAAAAGGGAAAAAGCATAATATTTCTTATAATTTCGAAAATAGCAATATTAAAATTTACGAAGAACATTTGAACTTTATTATTAAAGAATTGCTTGAAAATGCTGTTAAATTCTCCAACGAACAAACTAATAATATTAATATTTCTGGATTAGTTATTGGAAATGAATATATAATCGAATGTATTGACAACGGAAGAGGGCTTAGCAACCCTGAAATTATGCAATTAAGTGCTATGAAACAATTTAAACGAGATTTCTACGAACAGCAAGGATTAGGACTCGGACTTGCTATTATTCAGCGCTTAGTTAAAATTTATGAAGGCACTTTTAATATTGAAAGCGAATTAAATAAATATACAAAAATCAATATTAAACTAAAATGTATCAATTAATTTTTGATTTATATGAAACCTTCAATTATTGAGATTAATAATCAAGTAGAAGAAATTTACCAACAAGTGGTAGATTTTCGCCGAAAAATTCACCAAAATCCTGAATTGTCAAATAAGGAATTTGCTACTACTGAATTTATTATTAGTATTTTAAAAGAAAATAACATTGAATATAAGCGAATTACAGAAACGGGTGTTGTCGGGGTTATCGGTTATGGCAAAAATTGCCTTGCCTTGCGTGCAGATATTGATGCGCTCCCTATCAAAGAAGAAACAGACGTGCCTTTCGCTTCTCAAAATCACGGTATAATGCATGCTTGTGGTCATGACCTTCACACTGCTATGCTTCTTGGCTCAGCAATTATTTTAAAAAAATTTGAAAACCATCTCAATGGGACCATCAAACTTATTTTTCAGCCTTCCGAGGAATCAATTCCCGGTGGTGCTTTGAAAATGATTAAAGCAGGTGTTCTCGATAATCCTCGCCCAAAATTTATTTTAGGGCAACATATATACCCTGAATTAAATACAGGCGAGATTGCCGTCTCGGCTGGTCCGGTTATGGCTGCCGCCGATGAACTATATTGGAATTTGTATGGGAAAGGTTCTCACGCAGCTCAGCCTCATATGGGCAACGACCCACTTGTTGTTGCTGCTCATTTAATCATTCATTTGCAAACTATGCTCAACAAAAACAAAAATCCTTTTTCTCCCGCTGTTCTTTCTGTTACATCTGTCATTGGTGGCAAAGCCACAAACGTATTCCCAGATTTTGTTTCTATGCAAGGCACATTACGCACTTTTGATGCAGAATTACGTTCAAAACTCCATAAATTAATTGAACATAATTCGCGTCAATTATCTTCACTATTCGATGTTAAATGTAATGTAGAAATCCGAAAAGGTTTTCCCGCCTTAATTAATGATGCAGAATTAGCAGAAAAATTTAAAACAATTACTGTTTCTTTGCTTGGCAATGATAAAGTACATAATTTTGAACCAAAAATGTGGGCTGAAGACTTTGCATATTTTGCGCGTGAAGTCCCTTCAGTTTTCTGGCTCCTTGGGGTGAAAAATGCTTTGGATAACGAAATTATCCCATTGCATAACTCAAAGCTTAATCCTGATGAACTTGCAATGAAAACAGGTGTACTTACAATGGTTAATGCTGCCATTGAATTGTTATAATATTGGACTGCTTTGATAAATTTAATTTTTGTTTTATGTTTTTTTTATATATTGCAATAGTATTTTTCAATTGGTAGCATCGTATGAATAAAAACCAAGAGTTTATTGTAACTGCAAGAAAATGGCGACCACTTACTTTCAATAATGTCGTTGGGCAGGAGCATATCACAACAACTTTGAAAAATGCCATTAAAACTGGTAGAATTCATCACGCTTATCTTTTTTGCGGGCCACGCGGAGTAGGGAAGACCACCACCGCACGAATATTAGCCCGTGCTGTCAATTGTTCGCAACTGGTTGATTCCGAACCTTGTAATCAGTGCACTAATTGCGAAGCAGCATTGAACAATCGTTCTATTGATATCATTGAAATTGACGGAGCTTCTAACAATAGTGTTGACGATGTACGAACACTTCGTGAAAATGCCAAGTATCCACCGTCGCAGGGCAAATTTAAAATGTACATTATCGACGAAGTTCATATGCTATCTACTTCTGCTTTCAACGCACTTCTTAAAATATTGGAGGAGCCTCCATCTCATTTACTCTTCGTATTTGCCACAACCGAAGCTCATAAAGTTCCTGCTACCATCATTAGTCGCTGTCAGCGTTTCGACTTCCGCCGTATGGAAATTCCCGATATTGTATATCAACTTCGAAACATTGCCAAAAAAGAAGAAATAAATATAGATGAAGAATCACTGTTTACTATTGCAAAAAAAGCCGATGGCTCTATGCGTGATTCCCAGAGTATTTTCGACCAAGTAATTGCCCTTTGTGGTAAAAATGTTAGTTACAGTGAAATGGCTAAATCACTTCATTTGCTTGATGAAGATTTTTTCTTTCAATTATCAGAATCAATCTCAAACAAAGATTCCGCCAAAGTTTTTGAACTGTCTCAAATTGTTATTTCACAAGGTTATGAAATTCAAGAAGTTCTAAGCGGATTGCTCGAACATTTTCGCAATATCTTAACTGTTATTATTACAAAAAATACCAAACTGCTAAATACAAGCAAAGAATTTGAAAAGAAATATCTCGAAGTATCAAAAAAAATCTCTAAATCTGATATTTTGCGTTACATCCATATTATTAATAATACAGAACAAGCTATTAAATACTTGCCTCAACCTCGTGTCCGATTTGAACTTGCACTCATTAATATGGCTGAAATGGATAAAGCAATAGAATTAAAATCACTAATCGAGGAAATAAGACAAATTAAATCAGGTAATTATGTAATTTATACAACAAATGAGAGCTCTGTGTCAGTTGAAAAGATCAAATCTTCAATAAATAAACCAGAAACTCATAATATTGCAACAGAAAAAATATCTGTTCAACAATTTTTAGCAAATAATAATTCCATAATCCAAGAAATCGCAAAACGTAATCCTATATTTGCTGAATTAATAAATTGCGATATTGAATTGAATAATAATATTCTATCGATTAAACACGAAAACAAAATTATTTACCAAACATTAAAACGAAACTTAACCGAACTACAAAAATACTTATCCGAATTTGTATTGATTGACGACATTGTGCTTGAAGTGTTTCAAAAACATAATAATGACAAAATTAACACGGAAGCGCAAGAAAAATCGTCCCTCAATAACGAAATAACGGATGATAAAGAAAAGCATCCCATTGAAAAAAAAATTATTGATTTATTTGGTGCAGTTGAAATTAAATAGGAGTATCTATGTTAAAAATTAATGATAAATCACCCGATTTTAGCGGATATACTGCTAATGGCGAAATTATTAGTAGTAATGATTTCGCTGGGAAATGGCTTGTTGTGTATTTCTATCCAAAAGATAATACTTCTGGTTGCACTAAAGAAGCTTGTTCTTTCCGTGATGGTATGGAAGAAATTACCAAACTTGGCGCTGTCGTCATTGGCATCAGCCCTGATAGCCCATTATCTCACAAAAAATTTATTGAAAAATTTAATTTGAATTTTTATTTAATTAGCGACGAAAGTAAAGAAATTTGTCAAAAATTTTATACTATAGGCGAAAAATCTATGTATGGTAAAAAGTATATTGGCGTCATTCGCTCAACTTTTATTATTTCGCCTGACGGCATTATTAAGTATGCTAACTATAAAGTTAAACCTGAAAACCATGCCCAGCAAATTATTGAAGAACTAAAAAAACTACAAAATGATTGATACTCATTGTCATATAGATACAGAAAGATTTGACAAAGACCGAGATGATGTTATAAATCAAGCAATTAACGATGGTGTCGAATATCTTATCGTTCCAGCCATCGAACCTAAAACTTTTGCTTCGTTGCTGAAAATTGTTTCCAGCTACGATTGCCTTTTCAACGGCATTGGTGTGCATCCACATAATTCTTTTGAAGTCAATAAGAAAGTTTTAAACGAAATAGAAAGTATTGCTCAAGAAAATAATAAGACTGTTGCAATCGGAGAAATTGGCTTAGATTACTATTACGACTTTTCTCCCACTGATATTCAGAAAAAATGCTTTGCCGACCAAATTGCTATCGCAAAAAACTTACAGCTGCCAATAATTATTCATAACCGTGAAAGCGACGAAGACTTGATGCAAATTCTGGAACAAAATCAAGATGGTAATTTGCGTGGTATTCTTCATTGTTTTTCAGGCGATATAGAAATGATGCGGCAAGCCGTTGATTTAGGTTTTTTCATATCTTTTACTGGAAATATTACATTTAAAAATGCTACTCAACTAACAAATGTTGTGCGTCAAACACCTATCGAAAACTTGCTTCTGGAAACAGATGCTCCGTGGATGGCTCCAATTCCACATCGTGGCAAGCGTAACGAACCAAAGTTTCTCAAATTAATTGCTCAGAAAATATCTGAAATAAAGTCTATCCCAATAAATGAGGTTATTTCGATGACTACTAAAAATGCAAAAAAGCTTTTTAATTTATCAATATTATTGATTTCCCTGTTATTTTTCTCAACAACCGCTTTCGCTCAATCGAGAGCAACAGTTTATGATGATGATTTCGAAGATGCTTCACCAAAAGAAGATATTTACGATTTATATCCCCGTACTTTTGGTTTTGGTCCTATGCTCGGCACTAATACAATTGTTGAAACTTATGATGATGGGCAAGATATTTCTTATGATGGTTTAGTTTCATATGGGTTTATTACAAGTTACAGAGTGCTTAAATATTTAACAGTTGCTGCTTCTTATCATTATTCTAAAAGTATTGAATATGTCGAAAAATACAAAGTTGACCCTAATCATCATCACGCTATTGAATTCTCTTCTTTTATCTCTCCTAATCCTTATGGACGTGTCAATTTTTACGGTATCCTTGGATTATCCTACTTGATTAATAAATATGGTCGTAGAATTTATTCCGATGAATTTCCATTCGGACGTAAAGAATATGAAAATGATAATAAATTAGCTGCAAATACAGGATTAGGGTTCAATGTTAATATTGACTTAAATAATGCAGGCATATTATGTTTTATGCTCGAATGGAAACTAAATTTTGCTTTGCAAAAAACTAATCTGGAATTCGACCCAAGAAAAAACCCACAAGATCCAAATCATATTAGAAAAACCGATATTTCAACATTTTATTCAATTCCACGCCTATCTATTCTTTGGTATCCTAAATTTTGATAATTGAGTTAAATAAATCTATGTTAAAAATTAAAATAATGTTGCTATTTGTAGCAACATTATTTTTTATATAAACTAATATACCGATGTATCACTTGTTACTTCTGAGGTATTTTCCCCAGTGCTAATCTCACTTTTCCATTAGAACTTTTCAATAAACTTTCTGCTTCCTCATATGATATATTACCTAATATCATAAGCAAAGAGTGTTTGATACTCCAATTGGTAGATATTAAATATTTCTCGGCAATATTATATTCAACCCCTGTCAATTTCATTACAATCCTTTTTGCTCTTTCCTGCAACTTAATATTCGTTGGCTTCAAATCTATCATAATATTCCCGTATGTTTTGCCAATATGTACCATGCTTGCTGTTGTAAGTATATTTAATATCATCTTCTGGGCTGTGCCACTTTTCATACGTGTTGAGCCAGCAATTACTTCCGGACCAACTGGCACACAAATCATAATATCAGTAATCGTTCCATTGTCAATTGCAGTTTCTTTGCTTACTGTTGAAATTAATATTGTTTTGCAACCAATTTCTTTTGCTTTTTTCAGTGCCCCGATAACATAAGGTGTCCTTCCTGATGCTGCAATCCCGCATACTACATCTTTTTCGCAAACATTATATTTTTCGACATCAGTTGCACCATTTTCTGGTTTGTCTTCTGCACCTTCCTGTGCAACAAAAACTGCTTCTTTGCCACCCGCAATTACCCCAACCACCATTTCTGACGAAGTCCCAAATGTAGGTGGGCATTCAGCAGCATCAAGTATTCCAAGTCTGCCACTTGTTCCGGCACCAAAATATAATAATCTTCCACCTACTTCAAAAGCGTTTTTAATCGTTTCAACTGCTAATGCGATTTCAGGGATAATCTTTTCTATTTCGAACGCAACTTTTTTGTCTTCGTTATTAATTAATCTTATTGTTTCTTCAATTGAGGTTATATCAATATCCAATGTGTTTGGATTTATCTGTTCTGTCTCAAGTGCAGATAGTTTTTTAAATAGTTCCTGCCTTTCCAATGGACTTCCCTTTTTTAGTGAGAATTCTCAAAATTGATACCAAAATTAACAAAAAAATACTTTTCTTATGAAATTCTATGAAAAATAAATAAATTTGTTTTTTATAATTGTAGGTATGGCTTATTTAAAATTACTAAATATTGAAAAAGTATATCCAAACGGGACCAAAGCAGTTGAAAATATCTCTTTCGAAGTCTCCGAAGGTGAATTTGTTGTTCTGGTAGGCCCATCAGGTTGTGGCAAAACAACTATTTTGAGAATGATTGCTGGCTTGGAAGACGTCTCTCAAGGTGAAATATATCTCGACAATAAAATTATCAATGATTTGTCTCCTAAGGATAGAAACATTGGAATGGTTTTCCAGAATTATGCCCTTTATCCACATCTAACTGTTTTTGAGAACTTAGCTTTTCCGTTGCAAATTCAAAAATTCAAAAAAAATCAAATAAAATCTAATGTTGAAAAAATAGCTGAGCTCCTTAAAATTAATGATTGCCTCGATAAAAAACCTAAGGAACTTTCCGGCGGACAACGCCAAAGAGTTGCTCTCGGTCGTGCATTAATTCGCCAACCTCGAATTCTACTCTTCGACGAACCCTTATCTAATTTAGATGCCAAGTTGCGTGTTGAAATGAGAACAGAAATAACAAAGTTGCACCGCACGTTGAATGCAATTTCTATCTATGTTACTCACGACCAAATCGAAGCAATGACAATGGCAACCAAAATTATCATCCTTAATAATGGCAAAATTCAACAAATTGGCACTCCTGATGAAATCTACAATTTACCTAAAAATAAATTTGTTGCAAGTTTCGTAGGTTCTACCCCAATTAATTTTTTCGACTGCCAACTTCTTGAATATAACAATTTTCGAGCATCTTTTGCTCTTGCTAATGGCGATATTATTAATATTCTTGCAAAACACGAACTTCCAGAAAGGTTTACTCTTGCTATTAGACCTGAAAATTTGTTTATCTTGAAAACTCAAAATATAAATTCAATAAAGGGCAAAGTTGTTAATATTGAAAATTTAGGTTACGAAAAAAATATATATTTTGAATATGGGAAATTGCTTTATTCTTGCAAAACTAATATTGAAAATTCGATTAATATCAATGATGAAATTTATTTTTCTCTTCTCGAAGATAAACTTCTTTTTTATAATGAGCAAGGCGAACTAATTTACTGATACTATGAATAGACTAACCAAAATATTTAAAAAAATCTTACTTATGTTCGCAATTTTCTACACTTCACTGACAATTTCCAACCAATTGTTAATAACTTACGGTCTTCTGTCAAAGTTCTTTATGGGACATCTGGCATTTGGAGTTTTGCTATCACTGTTTTTAAGCTTCATTTATGTTTTGTTAAATGTGAATAATCAAGATTGAAAAACAAATTAACATATTGCTTCTTGTTCATTCTTTTACTTCTTAACTCCTGTGCGAATGTGCAAGCACCTTCGGGGGGACCTCCTGATGTTACCCCGCCTGCAATATCCAATACATATCCTAAACAAGGAACAATTAATTTCGATGGTAAAAAAGTTGAATTGCATTTCACTAAATATATGAACAAAAACTCTGTTCTTGAAAATTTATATATTCAACCTCTTACTAATGCCGAATTTGGTTGGTCGGGCAGAAAACTTTCTATTGAATTTAAAGAGAATCTTAAACCTAGGACAACTTATCTCATTAATTTAGGCACCGATTACACTGATTTCAAAAATATAAAACCTAGCGAAGCATTTTCTTTGATTTTTTCGACTGGCGAAATTATTGATACTGGTAGAATCAACGGGCTTGTCGTCGACAAAAATCCACAGGGTATTTTCATTTTTGCTTATGATATAACAAACATTGATATCGATACTTTCCAATTACTAAATGCTTTGCCTAAATATCGCGTTCAGGTTGGTGTATCAGGCAACTTCACTCTTCAAGGTTTGGCTGACGGCAAATATAGATTAATTGCCGTTAAAGACCAATTCAAGGACCTAATATTGAATGAAAACCAGGACTTTTTCTCAACCGTTTATCAGGATTTCTCTGTGATAAACGGTAAATCTGATGATGCTCTTTTTAGATTTGGGAAAATTATTGATTTTTCTCCTCCCAAACTATTTTCTGCTGAATTTGAAAGCAATCAAAAACTTAAACTGTTTTTTAGCGAGAATATACTAATACGTAATTTAAATTCTTCTTCTATTTCAATTCTCGATTCATTAAGCAATCAATCCTACAAAATCAGAAATTTTTATATAGATAATCAAGATCAGAATATTCTCATTCTAATTTTAGATGAAAAAATCGAGGCTCAAAAAGTTCTACATATTTCAATTCCCGATAGCAATGCTGTTATTTCTGATACAATGGGTAATATCTTCAACGAATTCGGTAAAACTGTAAAAGCAAAATCCATTACAGATGAAGATGTATCTGAATTCCGTTTTCTTTCTACGTCAATTAAAGATAGTTCAATAAACATACCGTTAGACAGACAAATTTCATTTACTTTCACTGAGCCAATTGATAGTGTAATAGACGAATTTATTGAATTTTATCAATTCTCAGATAGTTCATCTATTGCTTTCTCAACGCATGTTATCAATTCTACGAAATTATTGCTAAATGCTCCATTAAATTTTAATTCTTCCTATTTTATTAAAATACTGCCACAAGCGATTATTCCACAATTCGGAATAAACAAGTTTCAGGATACAATTCCACTGTTCTTTAAGACAGAAGACAATAGAAATTATGGAACAGTGAGTGGAACATTGATAGACTCTTCGGGCACTGAGTTGCAAAAAGGCGTTGTCTTAGAAGGTATCAATGATAATAGATTTTATCAAGCAATAGTAAATCACAATGGCAAGTGGCTGATCGAAAATATTCGAAGCGGTGATTACAGAATTTGGGTATACGAGGATAGAAATGGCAATAATAAATATGATTATGGAAATGTGTTACCCTTCGAATTCTCTGAAAAGTTTTATCTTACAGGTCTTACAGTTTCTGTAAAAAGCCGCTGGGAAACCGAAGGCATTACTCTTCATATAGGGAAATAATATGAAAGTTGATAATTTAATATCAATGCGCTATATTTTCCCAAAACATTCATTCAATTTTATATCTTATATAACATTTCTTTCTATTCTTGGAATTATCATTGGTAATGCCTCGCTCATTGCCGTTCAGTCCATTTTTAATGGATTTCAGGAATTAACTATCAAACAAATCGTTGGTATCGACCCACATATCAGATTAGTCCCTCAAAAAGGTTATTACATTAACTTAAACACAATAAACATTAAGCAAATCAAAGGAATTGAGCAGATAAACTTCATAAATCCAACTTTACAAAGTAAAGTTGTTGCTGTGCATAATTCTAAAATGCAGGTGTTCAACCTTATTGGATTAGAACCAAATAGCCATTTGTTTAATAATGAATTACCAAAATATGTTATTTCAGGTAGTTTAGGAATTTTCAATCAATTGAGCGAGCAAACCATATTTATCGGTTCTGCTCTTGCTGAACGGTTACAAGTATCTGCCGGTGAAAGCATAGAACTCTTCACTCCCAATAGTATCGAAGGTAGTTTGTTGGCATTTTCACAGCCCAAAGGCTATACCGTAACAGTTGGTGCTATTTTCAATACTAATATCAAAGATTATGATTTAACGCTTGCATTTATAAATTCCAATGATTTAAATAATTTACTCCCCATTCCTTCCAATTCAGTTAATTCAATTGATGTTTTTCTGGATGATTTTCGGAAATCCGATGAAATAAAAGCAAAGTTATCAAGTATAGTCTCACCAGATGTCAAAATTCTAACTTGGAAAGATTTAAATAGCCAACTATATTCGATTATGAAATTTGAAAAACTAGTTTCTTTTGCAATTGTTGGAATTATTATTATCATTGCTATTTTTAATCTGTTTGCATCTCTTTCTATGACAATTACCGAAAAGCAACAGGATATTGCAACTCTAAAAGCTTTCGGAGCAAATGATAAACTGATAAAAAAGATTTTTTTGAAGGTTGGATTATTTATTGGCGTTATTTCTACCTGCTTAGGATTATTGCTTGGGATAGGTTTTGTTTTTGCACAATCTAATTACAAATGGTTCAAAATCGATATTAACCGCTATATTATTGATGCAATACCTGTGAGCTTGAATGTATTTGATGTGATTATTGTTGCGGTTTTCTCGATTTTTTTATGCTTTTTAGCAACTATTTATCCTGCAAAACAGGCAATTAAAATCAATATTGCAGAAGAATTACGGAATGATTAATAAATTTTAGGAGATTTTTTTATGAACCCATCAGAGTACAAAATCAAGACAGCAATTATATCAGTTTCTGACAAAACTGGTATTGTGGATTTCGCAAAAACACTTGCAAATCTTGGCATTGAAATTTACTCAACCGGCGGAACCGCCAAAATTCTCAAAGATGCTTCGATTGATGTTAAAAGCATATCTCAGTTAACAGGCTTCCAAGAGATTTTAGGTGGTCGTGTAAAAACTTTGCATCCCGCAATCCACGCTGGCTTGCTTGCTGACCTATCGAACGAAGAACACACAAAACAACTTTCTGAAAACAATCTTAAATCAATCGACTTACTTGTTGTAAATTTATATCCCTTTGAACAAACTTTAAATAAAGAAAATGTTACTCACGAAGAATTAATTGAAAACATTGATATTGGCGGTCCCGCTATGCTACGAGCCTCAGCAAAGAATTACCGATGGACTGCCGTTGTTGTAAATCCAGCACGCTATTCGGAAATCATTGCATATCTCGAAGCAGGGCAATCAATCCCGGAAGACTATCGTGTGAAACTTGCTGGTGAAGTATTTTCTCATACTGCATATTACGATAGCCTTATTGCTAATTATTTTAATCAACACAATCAAATTGAAATTCCTGAAAAACTCAACCTGTCTTTCAATTTATCCCAAACATTGCGTTATGGTGAAAATCCTCACCAAAAAGCTGCTTTATATGGCTATTTTAATTGCATTTTCGAAAAAATGCACGGGAAAGAGCTTTCCTTCAACAATATTATTGATATTAGTGCAGCCTCTGAACTCATACTCGAGTTCGATGAACTTGCTCTTGCGATAATAAAACACACAAACCCTTGTGGGGTTGCTCTTGGCAATACTATCGCTGATGCCTTCGAAAAAGCACTTGCTACTGATAATGTTTCTCCTTTCGGTGGAATAATCGCTGTCAACAGGAAAATCGATTTAGATGCCGCCAATGCAATTCATTCTATGTTTACAGAAGTAATCATTGCACCCGACTTTACTGATGATGCTTTGGAATTGCTTATGAAAAAGAAAGATAGAAGGCTCATTAAAGTAAACTTTGAATTATTAAAAAAACATTCTTCAAAAAATATTCGTTCTGTTCCTGGCGGACTGCTTACACAAGATAGCGATAAATTATTGCTTAACGAAAATAGCCTAACAGTTGTAACAAAAAGAAAGCCAACGGACGAAGAATTACAATCAATGATGTTTGCCTGGAAAGTCTGCAAACATGTGAAATCTAATGCTATTGTTTATGCAAAAAGCGATAGGACACTGGCTATTGGTGCTGGACAAATGTCGCGTGTCGATTCTTCAAGAATTGCAGTTGAAAAAGCAAAACTTCAAGGTATTGATTTATCGGGTTCTGCGATTGCTTCCGATGCTTTTTTCCCATTTGATGATGGTGTTCGCTATGCTGCTTCAGCTGGTGCTACTGCCGTAATACAACCTGGTGGTTCAGTTAGGGACGAAGAAGTTATTAAAACTGCCGACGAACTAAATTTGACAATGATCTTTACTGGGATTAGGCATTTTAGACATTAATGTTGTTACTTAAATAAAGGGGCTGATTATTGCTGTTCGGCCCCTTTTCTATTTCGTTTATAATTTGACAAATCTTATACTGCTATTTCCAGCTCTTACGATGTAGATACCCTTTGGCAATCTGCTGATATTGGCTCTTATTCTTTCAGAATTATTAATAAAATTCAATTCCAATACTTTTTCTCCAAAAATATTGAAAACATCAATTCGTTCAGAATTTTTTGGAATTCTGATATCTATGTAATCAGATGCTGGATTTGGAGATACACTCAGTTCATTTTCTTTTTGTTCGTCTGCAACGCTCGATGTATTATCAGTAACCCAGAAGTCCGAGGACCACTCTGACGAATATTCTGAATTGATTGCTCGAATTCTACATAAATATTCTCTAAATCTTTTTGTTCCTGTTAATTGATAAGAAGTGTCGCTTGACGGCAAGCATACGTTTGCAAATAAAATTGTATCGAAATTTACTGGTGGACGATCTTCCGGGGAATATAAGTCGTGTCCTATTCGTTCAACTATCTGTAACTCATATTGTTCTGCACCGGTAATCGGTGTCCAGGAAATGGTAAAATCAAGTGGCAAAAGATATCTTTCTACTGGATTTGTAAAATCAGGTGGTTTGAGATTTTTTTGCCACTGAATTTGAATAACATACTTGCATTTTGACCTAATATATTGTTGTTTCTAAATATTTTGACTATTGAAACGCTGTATTTTTTATTATTACTGTAAAAATATGGATATATTAATTTTTCCCAGTTATTACCATAATTCGTAGTTATTAAAGGATAATAGTTCGTATTAACAATATAAGTGCTATCATTCTAAATTATTGCATTATAGATAATAGGATATTGCCAATCTGGCTTAAGAAGTGGGCCACAGGTTCTTCCTGAATTTGTTGTTCTGAAAAGATTTTTATTTGAAAAGGTAAAATAAGTGCTATCGTTTAAAAATAACAATCTGTTTGGTGAGAAGAAAGCAATATCCTGAAAAAAATTTTCCCAGGTTTTCCATCCATCATTGGTGATATATATAGGATCCGATTGTTCTTGAAACGTGTTTAAACGCTGTATCATTATTCCATTCAATGAATCGAACATCATTAAATCTTTGGACAAAGTTTTTCTCCACTCTGTATTAATTTATATCAATTCCCAATCAAGACCAGAATTTGTTGACTTATAAATATTTGTTCGAAAGTATAGTTTCGGATTATAATTCGCATCTAATCCAGCATAATATACGCTATCCACGAGTAAATATATATACTTGGAATCTATCCAACACCATTTTTGTACGTATGGAAAGTAGGATGTATCGCTGCTCCCCAGAACTATTGATTCGCGATAATTTTTTCCACCATCATTTGTTAATAATAATTTTACTTGTTCGGAGCTGTATGAAAAATTGGTTCTTTTATCAAAAAAACCGAAATGATCTTCATCTAAAGCAATAATATCATACACTGGTTTTGTATAGAATATTTCCCATTGTTCAATCATTTGTGCCTTTGAGCGTTTGCTCGTCAATATTATTAGCAAAAGGATGACATAAAAAGTAGAAAAATACTTGCACATTTTTTGCCTCTTGATAATTTTTTGTAGATATATGTATTATATTTTTAAATATATTTACAAACAGAATTATCCAAAGAGAAATCTTTTAAGCTATCAAATAAATAATTTTATTCCCAAAACGAACGATAGAGAATCAATACTTTTTTTACTGATACGTTTTGCAAATCTGTTGTAGTAATATGCAGAAAATATTCTATACAAGGTAATTATTGAATTAACATGAATGTCTTTCGATGAATATAGATTATTTGATGTGTAAAAAAGTTACAATTATTTTTTTACTTTTTGTGAAAAGTTCTATTATTAATGTTCAGTTTTATTTTAAATAAAAAAGGCGGAACCAAAATTAGCCCGCCTTTTTTGATTGAAAGAATAAAAAAATCTACTTTTCGTATTCTGAAACCGGAGTTCGAATAACCACCTGAACTGTTCTATTATAAAAGCGTCCTTCTGGCAAATCGTTTGTATATAATGGATCGTCTTCACCTACGCCTTTTGAGCTCAGCGAAGCAAATCTACCACCAGTTGCTTTGATAATTCCCTGGCGTACAGTCTCAGCACGTCTTTCAGATAGTTTTAAATTATGATCAAATAAACCTACAACATCAGTATGCCCGACAACTTCTGCCACAGAAGTAGGTTTAACGCGATCGTAGACGTATTCACGCATAATTCTGTTGTTTGTTTCACCCGCTTCTGCAGAATTAAATGGGAAGAGAATAAGATTGTAACGTTCAAGAGTGCTATCGCCAACAACTGATGTTTTCTTCTCCAATGTTGAAATTTGCTTAACTGGTATTGTTATTGGGTCAGAAGAACATTCTGCACCGCTCTTTGTAGTTACTATTAATTGAGCTGTATATGAAACTTCGTCTTTTGGATATTTTCCATCTTCATTTGTCCAATCCCAAATATAATTTGCTTCTGTCAACCCAATATTATTCAATGTTATCCATTTTTCATTCCCACGCTTAATCTCAATTCTTCTTTTTGCAATGATTGCGTCATCAATGCCATTTTTTATTACAAATTTCATTTCCTCTGGTTGTGGGAATGTCGTTGGATCTTTATCAAATACAGGTTTTGTAATATTCCAGTCGTCGCAAAGAATTTCTACACGGCGATTTTCCTGAATACCTAATGAATCTTTGAGATTTGAAACTACAAGTGGTTTCTCTCTAAATGTAAGCTTCATTCTATCAGGACTTATTCTCCAGATATTTTTGAAATAATTATATACAAACTCAGCCCTTTCTTTCGAAAGATTTGGTCTTTTTTCTTCAGGAGAGGTCCCGTCAGTTGTTCCAACTATTTCAATTTTAACATCCGGGAATTTGTTCAAGCGATAACCGTAAATATTCAGAACGTGATAATATTTATTCAGTGTACCGCCTGCAATTGTTGTATCTGTAAAGTTTTTAGTATCCTCAGGTGATTTAAATAAAATATAACGAGGTGGAAGTACAGATGAACCTAAATCGAAAAATACATAGTTTAGTAATGGATATAAATCCCAAGTTTGAACCTCCTCCATTACAAGTCCGCGATAACTTGCGAGTTTTGGGTCAGCAGCTTTTGCTCTTCTTATATAATCGGCTTCATCGATTTCTGCTGTAAGGACTGGTCTTTGTCCCATTAATATTTTAACATTAATTTCATCAGCAAATTTTTTAGCTTCTTCTGGGTCGTCAGTTTTCTTTGGTTTGACTACTTCTTGAAATACTGATTTTTTCCCGTATTTCGGATTAAATGCAGTTATTTCTAATTGAACTTTATTCGCTGCATCTTTTCCTTCACCATAATCGCTATTAGTTACAACATATTCAAATTTTGTGCGTTGTAAGTTAAGTGAATCTGTATATACTCTACCAGTAAGTGGGTTCTTTATTTCAATTTTTGCAGGGATAAATTCGCCTGTACATTCATCAACAACAGTACCCGCAACATTTACAGCACGGAAAAAAGTAGGTACAAATGCCATAAAAATATCATAATCTCCCTGGTAGCCTTGAATATCTGTCCTTCGAGAAGAGAAGTAGAGAATATCTCCAGAGGCAGGCAAAGTGATAAACATTTCATCCTCTTTTGTGTTTATTGGTTCACCTAAATTCTCAGGAGTACTCCAGGTTTTAGTTGCAGGATCATAGCGTGTAAGATAGAAATCAAGCCCACCATAGTTGGGTTTGTGTCCATCTGAAGCAAAAAACAATGTTTGATTGTCAGCAGCAATGAATGGCGATACTTCACGCCCTTTTGTATTTATTGCTTCTAAATTTTTGGCAGGTTTCCATTCTTCTAAATCATAATCCCAATCTGAATACCAAATATCAAAATTCTTTGGAACATTTCTTCCATCACTATTCGGTCCTTTTCTGGTTGAGACAAAATATAATCTGCTTTGGTCCGGTGCTATTGATGGTTGGGAATCAAACACTTCGGAATTAACATTTTTACCTAAATTTACAGGACGTCCCCAACGGTCACCTTCAATAGTTGTTTTGTAAATATCGCAGTCCCCAATCCCATCAGGACGGTTACAACCAGTAAAATATAACGTTCTGCTATCTGCACTGATTGAAGCAACGCCTTCGTTTAATTCAGTATTTACACCAAGTCTGCCAAAATTTGTAGTTGTATCAATGTTAAATGGCTGAAAAAATACTGAATCCAATCTTTCAAGTTTTTTTGCTGCCCAAAAATCGTGGGAAGATTTACCGTCTGGGGTTAATTTGCTTCCCGGTCTGTTTGATACAAAATATAATGTTCTACCATCTGCACTGATTGTTGGAGCATAATCCAATCCTTGCCAATTTACGATAGGCCCCAAGTTAATTATGCGAATTCTCTTACTTGCAATTATATTTGACTGTCCCTCGACTGGTTCAATTTTCATTGCAAGTAAATACAACTGGTTACTTTTCTCAAATTCATCATTTTCAATCTTGTTTTGAGAAAACAAAGAATGAGAAATTAATATGCAGAAAAATAAATACAATGAAATCAGCGAAAATGTCTTAAACTTTTGCATTTACATCCACCTTGTTTGTTTACTAAAAATTAATGTTTTAATAATTTCCAATTAATAAATTACCTTAAAATCTCAAAAAATCAAAATCATTTATGAATAAAATTTCAATATTTTCAAATTTTTACTCTCAATTCTAAAAGTATTCTCCAATTTGAAATTTTAAAATTATCTCCGTAATTGGAATATTTACTAAATGGATAATAATAAAAAAATTGTGGAGACAAATAATAGTTATTATCTACTTTGAAGTCAAATCCAATATTTGTTGCAAGCCCTATTTGCAGAGAATTAACATCTCGATAATCATTATCCTCAAGAATTATTTTATTAGAATTTGTTTCTGGGAAAAGTATTTTCACATTTTCTCCATTTGGAAGTAATACACTTTCGTCCAATATCTCTTTTTCGTGCTGCAATTTAGATGATAAAACATAAGAAATTGATGGCGAAATTTTGATGAACATAAAATCAAATCCAATAAATTTTAAATATGGTTGTATAGCTAATGCACTTGAATTTATATCGCTTGTATGTCTAAAATTAACCCCGATATATCTGTTGTTTTCGTATTCAAAGGCTTCTCTTTCCCTGAAACTTGATTTAATTGATAAATCGTCATACACTAAGGCAAATCCGTATTTGATACTATTGTTAATTAGAAAATCTTCCCAATTTATTCCAAATGTATAGCCGAATTTATTTCCATTCTCAAATTTGCAGTCTTCGCAATCCACGTAGCTTGTCCCAATTTGATAGTTCCCACCTAAGCCAATAAATACACCTGCTTCTTTTGGCTTCTTAGGAATTGACGGAGTTAATGGGTCAGAAATCTGACTAAAAACTGTGTTTATTGAAAATATTGTTATCACAATATATATGAACTTTTTCATAAATTCACCAAAAGTTTTTTCTTGTTTATTCGACTATATATTTGTAATTAACAATTTAACAAAAAAACGTTACATTATTTATGGTAAATTTTGAACTAAGCGAAGAGAAGAAATCTAAATTAAATTGGGTCCGCTATCTTGCAGTCAGAATTTTAAGTCGTTATGAACGAAGTGATTCGTATTTAGACAAATTATTAGCAAATGAGCTAAAAAATAATGAACTAACTCAACAAGATAAAGCATTGCTTACTGAACTAATTAATGGTGTGGTTCGCTGGAAATTAAAATTGGATTGGGCTTTGACAGGATTTTATAATGGCGACTATCAAAAGTGCCTGAACTTTGTTAAAAATGCAATGCGTGTTGGACTATATCAAATTATGTTTTTAGAAAAAATTCCAGCTTATGCCGCAATTGATGAATCAGTTGAAATTGTAAAGCAAATTCAGGGCGAAAGAACAGCTGGAATGGTAAACGCTGTTTTGAGGAACCTTCATAGAAACCTTGATAAAATTCGTTATCCTGATAGGGAAGAAGACTTGGTTTATTATCTGGCAACTGTCCATTCTCACCCCAAATGGATGGTTAAGCGCTGGCTTGAAAGATTTTCCGAATTGGAGACTGAAAAATTGCTTATAGCAAATAATCAAAGACCATATATTCCTATTAGAGTTAACCTTCTGAATTCTTCTATTGATAAAATAAAATACCTGCTCGATAAAAATAATGTTGAATACTTACAGTATGAACATCTTCTACAAACATTTCTGTTGAAAAATCCGAAATTTGACATTACTTCTACTGAAATGTTTCAAAATGGTGAAATTACAATTCAAGACCCAAGCGCTTCTCTTGCTGTAATGCTTGCCAACCCTACCCCAGGATACAAAGTCCTTGATATTGCAGCCGCTCCCGGCGGAAAATCCTTTTTCCTTGCCGAACTAATGAGAAACAAAGGTAATATTTTAGCAATTGAAAAGTATTCTTCAAAAATAAAATCAATTAACGAAGGTAATCAAAGATTGAAGCTTCCTATAATTGAAACTCTTGTCGAAGATGCTCGAAAGCTACGTTTGCATGAAAAAGTTGATTTGATTTTTGCTGATTTGCCCTGTTCGGGATTGGGAACTTTGCGCAAAAAACCAGACATTAAATGGAAAAGAGACACAGACGATATCCCCAAAATTGTCGAATTGCAAAAAGAAATTATATCAAATGCCATTAGATTTATGGGAAAAGGTAGTGTTTTGATTTATTCAACCTGCACTATTGAACCCGAGGAAAATCAAGAAGTCGTGTACTGGTTACTTGATAATTACAAAGACTTGCAAATTGATCCAGCTGAAAATTATTTACCTAAGGAAGTTTGTAAAGACGGATTTATGCAAACCTTTCCACATATTCACGGAATTGATGGGGCTTTTGCCGCTCGTATTATTAAAGTTTAGTTCTCTGTACTTATGTCGATAATTTTATTATGAAATTGAACAAAAAAAATAATGTTCAACATACATCGCACGGTCCGGACAAAGATAGGTATCTTGTTACCTATGCTGATTTAATCACTTTGCTTTTGGGATTGTTTGTTATTCTATATGCTTCTTCTCAAGTGGATCAGGAAAAATTCAAGGAAATTTCCTCTGCCCTTACCAAATATTTTAAAAGCCAACCAGCTAACCCAATTGATGGCGGTGACGGTGTGATTGAAGCAAGCCGTAGAGCTATCCCTGAGCCTATGATTGCTCCACGAGAAGCAAAAAGCATCAAAGAAATTGAAGACGAAGCCTCGACTGTTTTTAGAGATTATATTACAAAAGGTGAGCTTTCACTTAGAATGTCTTCCGAAGGGCTCGTGGTAGTCCTTCCTGAAAAACTTATGTTTCGTCCGGGCAAAGCTGAGATTCAATTTGATGGTATATCCGTAATTGATTCGCTTGCTAACATACTGGCTACTCTGAACAATACTATTTTTGTTGATGGACATACTGACAACACTCCAATCAGAACTTTTCAATATGAATCAAACTGGCATCTCTCTGTTGCTCGTGCTTTAAACGTTGGATATAGACTGATTTCACTTGGTGTTCCTGGCGAAAATGTTGTTATTAGAGGTTTTGCCGACAAAAGACCTGTCGATGATAACTCTACCGAAGAAGGCAAAGCAAAAAATAGACGTGTCGAAATTACTATTTCCCGAGTTGATGACAACTCTCCTGCTAAAATTACTCAATCTGACTAATTACCTATTATTGTTTTTTTATTCATCAAAATAAGGTAATTTTGTAATTATTCTAAATATCGGGTAGGAATTTTATGCTCAAAAGTATGACTGGGTTCAGTAAAGTAGAACTCAATGAAAATGGGATTTACGTAACTGTCGAAATAAAAACGCTAAATGGTAAAAATTTAGAAATTAATTGTCGTTTGCCAAAATCTTTGTCTCATCACGAACTTGAAATTCGTGAAATTTTAAGAAGTAATCTATCGCGGGCAAGTGTATTTCTCTCGATTAATGTTGACGCAGACCCATCTATTAAAAGTTTCAACATAAATCTCGATGCTGCTACTGCTTGCTATAATGTACTTAACCAAATGAAAAAAGAATTAAAGCTTAAAGATGCTGTCAAACTCGAAAATATTCTTGTTTTTCGCGATTTGCTCTACAAGCAGGACGATGCAATCAATGAAGATGCTTGTATGAAACTTATTACGAAAGCTTTGAAGCAAGCTCTTAAAAACCTTGATGCAATGCGACTTCGCGAAGGACAACAAATTTCTAAAGATATTATTGCCAGAATGAAAAAAATTCACGAAAATGTTCAAAAAATTGAACAAATCAGCCTGAACAAAGTGCCTCAGGAAAGAGAAAGATTGAGAAATCGTGTCGCTCAACTTTTCGAAAGTGATGAAATCGACGAACATCGTCTCCAACTTGAAATTATCCTGCTTGCTGATAAACTCGATATCTCGGAAGAATGCACCCGACTGTACTCTCATTTTAAGTTTTTCAATGATGCTGTTAAATCAAAAGTTTCCGAAGGAAGAAAAATTAATTTTCTTTTACAGGAAATTCATAGAGAAATTAATACAATAGGCAGTAAAGCCAACGATACCGAAATTTCTCACCTTGTTGTTCATTGCAAGGAAGAGCTCGAAAAAATTCGTGAACAAGTGCAAAATATTGAATAATGAACAATTTCCTTGTAATTGCTTATTATTTCCCACCGTCTGGTGGTCCAGGCGTTCAACGAGTTCTCAAACACATTAAGTATATTCGTGAGTTCGGTTGGCATCCAATTGTTCTTACTGTCGAAAACGGACAATTTCCTGCTCGCGATGAATCTCTGATCGCTGAAATCCCTGATGATGTGATTGTTCGTCGAACAAAAATTTATGAACCTTATGATATTTATAGGTTCTTTACTGGCAAAAAGCCAGGAACTCCAATTGACGTTAATACAATAAAAAAAGAAGATCAAAAGCTGAATTTCAAAGAGTGTATTTCTGAATTTATTCGAGCTACTTTTTTTATTCCCGATGCTCGCATCGGCTGGCTCCTCACTGCAAAAAAAGAAGCCATTAGAATTATTAAAGAACATAATTGCAAGGCGATTTATTCGTCTTCTCCTCCTTATACTTGTTCTTTGATTGCAAGATTCGCTAAAAGAAAAACTAAACTACCCTGGGTTGCTGGCTTTCGCGACCCATGGACTGGTTTTATTTCTGCCCCTAAACGCTGGTTCTTGCCTGCTATGATAGACAGAAGCCTTGAAAAATCTGTATTCGATGAAAGTAATTTTGTTGAGTGTGCCTGGGAAGGAATAATAAAAGATGCTTTGTCGAAATATCCTTTCTTGAGAAAAGATAAATTCATTCACATTCCTAATGGGTTTGACTCTGATGATTTCCCTAATGTTGAATACAAAAGAAATGATAAATTTATTCTAACTTATACTGGATCAATGTATGGCAGACGTAATCCTTATTCTTTACTTGTTGCGATCGAGAATCTATTATCTGAAAATAAAATCAATACTAACGATTTTAAATTAAAATTTATTGGACGTTTTGGCAATGAGGTCCTTGAAATGTTCAATAATTGCTCTTTCAAACAAAACATAGAAATAGTTGGTTATATTCCACACAAAGATAGTATTGCTCATCTAATGGCTTCAGATGCTTTGCTACTTGTTGTAGATGAATCAAAAGAAAGCGAAGAAATTGTCCCAGGAAAAGTATATGAATATATTGGCGTCCAACGACCAATACTTGCAATCGCTCCGACCAACGGAGCAATCGCTCGATTAATTTATGAAACTAATTCTGGTAAAGTTGCTCATCAAAGCGATATTAACACCATTTCCGATATTTTCTTAGAATTTATTAACTTGTGGGAATCAAATTCTGTAATTATTAATCCAAACTTGGAGTTAATTCAACAATTTGAACGAAAAAATGCAGCTAAAAAGCTTGCAGAATTATTAAATAGCGTTGCTACCCTAACTTAATTTTCAAGAAATTTGTAAATGTTTTTCCACCTTCGCTTATTGTCATTGTAATTGGAAATACAAGAAGCTTCAATCCATAGTGCTCAAATCTATCAACAAATTTGAGTAATTTAACTGCATCTTTTTCTGTTAGTGCGATATAATGTGAATTATTGTCTTCGGCAAAGCGTCTTATTTTTTCAATATCGTTTCTATCGTAATAATAATGATCACTAAAATTCAGATAATTAACAAGATGATATTCTAATTTTTTTACCATTTCATAAAATCTATAAGGTTTTGCAATTCCTGCAATAGCAACAATTCTCTTTTTTTTTCTTATCTTTTCAATTTCTTCATAGTCGCTTTTAATATTGCCTAACATATAAGGCAATCCATTTTGCACCATTACTTTAATGAAAATTGTATCTTGGTTTGTGAATTGCTTTAATTCATCAGTTATTTTTGCCCCGCCAGTCAAACACACAACATTTGCCCGACTTAACGATTCTAATGGTTCGCGTAACATTCCTTTCGGTAGCAGATATGGTTTTTCGAGTGTTTCTCTGTCTACAAGCACAATATCAATATTTCTTTTTAATGCCCTGTGTTGAAATCCATCATCTACAACTATGCAATCTATATCAAATCTTTTTTCAGCCGACAAAGCTGCTTCGACCTTTGATTCATTAGCAATTACTGGCACCATTAGCTTTCTTGCAATCAAAACCAATTCGTCCCCACCTTCATTTGCATCAACTAAAACTTTCTGCCCATCGCAAATAATTATTTCGCCTTTTGATTTTCTCTTATATCCACGTCCAATAATTGCTGGCTTTTTACCTAATGATAGTAATAGTTTTACTAAAAGTTCTTCGAATGGTGTTTTGCCAGTGCCACCAACTGAGAGATTGCCAACACTGATAACGGGAATAGATATTTTTGTCGAAAGATGTTCTTCGCGGTTATACCTACGATTACGATATTTTACGATTTTCCCGTAAACTTTTGAAAAAAAATCATTAATCATTTTAACTAATTGAATTTATTTTATTTTCAATCTGGACGATCATTTCGGCTACTTCTTCTCTTGAATACTCTTTCGGAATATATTGCTTTTCAGAAATTACAATTCGTATTTTGGAAAATGGTAATGGAAAGATGAATTTGTCCCAACTTTGCTTGAACACAAACTTGCAGCTAATAAATGTACGAACAAGATACATTGGCACTTCACTACGGTATGCAATTATTGCTGCCCCATTTTTAAATTTACGTGCAGGTCCACGTGGTCCATCTGGCGTTATGAAAATACTTGCGTTTTTTGCTAATTCGGTTGCTTTTCCCAGGACGTCTTTACTATTTTTTGAAGAAGAACCACGTATTAGAGAATAGTTCCACTTCTCCAACAACTCAGCTAATATTTGTCCATCTTTGCTCAGACTAACAACCGCATACTTATTATCAAGCTTTCGGGAAAAATACTTCCAGATTGGAAGCATCTCTCCGTGCCAAAAAGCAAATACTGCTGGTGTGTCGTTATACTCTCCAAATACTCTAATTCTCCAGGTTGAGCTTATAAGTGTAATTAATTTGTGCAGTATTATTTTTGAGATTGTTTTCATAAAAATAAAAAAATGCCTTCCAAAATACAACTCGAAAGGCATTTTTACTTAAAATTTCATCAAATTACTTGATTTCTTTGTGAATAGTGTGACGTCTCAAAAAAGGATTGTATTTTTTGAGTTCCAGTCTTTCTGGTGTATTTTGCTTGTTCTTTGTTGTTGTGTATCTCGAAGCTGGTTTCCCCTCAGCTTTAGCTTCAGTGCATTCGAGCGTGATCATAAATCTTTGTTCTTTTTTTGCCATTTCCAAACTCCATTATACAATTTTAGTAATTACAAAATTAACTATATATTACATATTTTCAAAATTTCTTTTTAGCTCGAATGATTTTTATCAACATTTTCAATTTTAGCAACCTCCTGATTTTTTCTTAGGTTTTGTATCGGCATCCTGTGTGTCTCGTGAATATTTTGTTTCGAGTATTTGTAATTTTTCTGGTGCTGTTGTAATGAAATTTAAGTATGCAGTTTGATGCAAATCGTTTTTGTCGATTTCTTGTGGTTTCTTTTTAAATTGTTCCCAAAAACTGTTTAAACCACCTTGAAGAGCAAATGTTCGATGATTACCTATCTCATTTGCGAAAGCAACTGCCTTAAGTGATAATGTGCCTTGATTATCTACAAATACTATTGTCTTAGGACTTTTTTTAATGAAATTTTGATTGTCTTTTAAAAACAACTCATCGAAAGGAATATTCTTCGAACCAGGAATTGTCTTATATCTTTTGTCGCTCCTATCACGTAAATCAACAACCATCAAGGAGTTATCTTCATCAACAATTCTGAAAGCCACCTCTAATGGATTAATATGTTTGATTTCGTTATTTCGAGCAATTCTTTCAACTTTATTTTGTAAATAAACTTCTCTGGTCGGCAAAAATGTAAGAATTAATGATACTGCAATAAAAACAAATCCAACTAATAATGGTTTATTTTCAGGCAATTCAAAAAACTTTTTTTCATTTGTGCTGATTTTATTTACTTTATTTTCTATCTTTGATGTGATAATAAATGCAACAAACGCCATTACTGTAAAACCAAAAGCAATAATTCCAGGATTTACTTTAAAAAATTTATCAATTCGCAATTCTCCATAGTCGGAACCAACATAAATATCTTTAAAGTATGGATATAACTCCGCAAAAACAAATACTCCTAAAATCCCACCAATAATAAATACAATTGCATCAATTTTACCAATTGACGCTCCTGCAAAACTTGTTCCAGGACAGTATCCACCAATAATAAATCCTACACCCATTATCACTCCACCAATAATAGCGGAGTACAGAAATGTTGGGTTTATATATAACATGTCCCAATCTACTATTCCTAAATAGCTTAGCAGAATTATTCCTATCATTGCAGTTACACCAGCAGTAAAAAATACTCGTAAAACTGTAAAGTCGTAACCGTAGAACAACCCTGCCAATTTTCTTGAAGATGAAAAACCCGCTTGCTCAAGGATAAACCCAAAAAAGAAGCCGATTATCAATGCAACAATTAAATTTAATTCGTTGCTTATTATGTCCGGAACAAATGGTCCCATTTATTATTCTCCTTTATATCCACAATTTTCTAAAAATATATGCCAGAGCATATGCTGTGGCGAAAATAGCGAACATCGTGAGTACACCACCAACCGAAAGCACCGCCATACCGCTCAACGCCGCACCGCTTGTGCATCCGCGTCCAAATTGAGCCCCGAGCCCAAACAGCATTCCACCAAATAATGCTGCAATCAAACGCGTTCGTGTTTTTATTTTAGGATTGTGCTCTACTTTCCAGGTCAATCTGTTGGCTATGAGTCCTGAGACAAAAGCCCCAACTACTACCCCTAAGATCTCAAATACAAGCCAGTTTTTTAACACTCCTTCATTATGTGATTCCACATATTCTTTGTAGAATTCTGCTTTATTTGCATGTGTAGGTGAGATTGTCTCAACTCCTGCAACTACAACACTTTTTATTGCACCGCTTGCACCCAGCCCACGCCCTGTAACGACATAAGTTACAAGCAGCAGCAAACCCAATAAAAAACCAGCTAGATATGGATTCATATAATTATTTTGTGTTTTCATTATTTACCTCTTCTTTTTCTTCTTCTAATTCTTCATAACCAGTAATCATTGCTTTTAAATTTGATGTAAGTGTTTGTCCAGTGGTAATTAAGTATAAATGCGCTATTACGAATGCAACCAAAAGGAAAGCACCTATTGTGTGCCAATAAGCAATTGTACTTAAATTATTAATCGTAATTTTAATTCCGGTTTCATCTTGCGGAAATCTATAAAATAAATATAATATCCCCGTAGTTATCATAAGCGGGAATAAAACAATCTTCAATCCCAAATAAACAAGTCTTTGCAAAGGATTTAGCTTGCTCAATGCAGTTTTACGTACTGGATGAGGCGCATTTTGAAATATACCGGTAATGTAATAGCGTATTTGTTTATTGATATTTTCGAGTGTAGGTATGTATTGCTTCCATTCTCCTGTTGCAAAGTGCCAGAATATTGCAAATACAATTAATACAATTAATGAATATGCTGCAATTATATGCAATTTTACTGCCTGCTCAAAACCAAAAAAACTAAATGAACCGTGGACTTCAAATCCTGTAAATCCAAGGAAGAATACTAAAAATGCTTGTGTCCAATGCCAAAATCTTTCAAATCCACGATAAATATATACCTTTTTCATAATTATTTATCTCCTTCATGGTTTTTCTTTTTTCTTTGGTATATTATTCTTGTGCCCCCGTGAACTACGACTCCAAAAACTACAAGCAAAATTAACGCGATTCCTGTATTATCTATCCAAAGGCTCCTGTCTCTACCCGGAAGATAGACATCATTGATTGCTTTCAGGCGGCTGTTGTTTCTTGTATGGCAATCAACGCACTTCAATGATTGTTCTTTGGGTGAAACCATATGATTTAACAACCAATACATTTCTGTTTCAACGAATCCATATTTCCCGCTCCATTCAAGGTTTATATATTTCATTCCTGTATCTATTGCTTTTGCCCAATCAAAATCTTTCCAGAAAGCACCTTTCCCTTCTTCTTTATCCCATAATTTTGGTGAAACAAGCCTTATATAAACAGGATCGTATGGCTGAATTGTTCTCATTACTTTGACAGGATATATTTTTGAATTCATAGCGTAATAATTCGCATTGAATTCGTTCAATTTTACCGGTACTTGCTTAATGCTATCTCCAAATAAATAATGAGTTGCTGTGCCTTTGAACCATACATACTCAGGAATTAGATTGCTTTCCCAACGGATTTCTCCTTTTTCCGACAGATAAATGTCATTTCCTTGCTCATTATGAACTACATAAGGTTTGCCATTTTGTAGCTTTCCTGCTTTAGACCAATCCCAAAATGTTTTTGTCTGATTTACCTTTGCATAAATTGGGATATGGCAAGTCTGGCAGGCTACTTTAGTAGTATGCTCATTGATAATACCTTCGTTATGTGGAGTTGCAGTATGGCAATCTTCACAAAGCAGACGATTACGGTTCATTGATGCAACAGTATACAGTCTGCCCTTGATATTATGGTTTTCTGCTGTATGGCAATCAACACAATCAAAACTTCCCCCGTCACGAGCTAAATGAACATCTACGTTCCGATTTGCGGTATACAATGCTTCTTCCAAATCCCCGTGTTTCGAATTATTGCCACCTCCACCATTAAAATGACAATACCCACAATTATCCATCTTTGGACGGCCTACGCTTTGAGCAATTTTTGTAAAATCTAAATTTGATTTTGGGTATCCGGCAGATTCCTTCTCTTTTTCGTATAAACCAGAATTATCATGGCAAGATAGGCAGTCTATGTTTTCGCTTTTTGTGAAATCAAAATTCTTACTATTGTAACCATATCCTATATGGCATCTGTTACAACTTCCTTCGCTTCCGCTGATCGATATGCAGTGATTATTAATAGTATTTCGTTTCCCAAGAGATATAATACCTCTACCTTCCATATACTCGTCTACTAGCCAACGCCAATGAGATGTTGCCATAACTTCAATATCACGTTTATTATGACAACTAATACAGGTTTTTGTAACATCTTGCGGATGCTCGAATTTTTTGTTCAATTCAGCGAATTTGCTATGGTCCACTGCCGATTTCTTTTTTTGCTGCAAAGATTGTTTCAATAATTCTAACTTTGTTGGTTTATATTCTGGTTCGAAAAACAATAAATAGACTATTAATGCTGGCAGCAAAAAAATCAGAATTAATCCAATCGTTTTTTTCATAATAACAAAACCATATTGCTGATACGTTATATAACGCAAAAGTAATATAGTTTTTTGAAATAAGCAAATAAATGAATAAAGATTAATAGATATTTGATTACCAATTAATCATTTAGTTTGTGCTAATTAGAGATAGAATGAATTATGTTATTTAAAATTAATTAAATAAAGAAAATATAAAAAAGGTATGTCGCAACCGCGTACCTAAACACAATCTTTGGATACTTATGTTTATTTATAGCGTGCTCATACAGATAAACAATTCCTAAGGTTGTTGCTATTACAAACAATGCAGCTAAAATTGAGTATTCCAAAGTGAGTTGAGAGCGGTAAAACTTTGCTAAGCCTGCTGAAATAGGAGAGCCATAGATTAACATTAAATGAATGACATATATGTATATTGCTTTTTTCCCAAACATTGAATAGTATTTACCAAGTGGTTTAGTTAAATTATAAAGATATGTCATTGCTGATATAATTGTTAATACCAAACCAATACGAATGAAAAAGAAGCCCGGATTGACTCTCATTACATCGATAAATGGTACATTAACTTTGCTGAATAATAGCATCATAGGATAGCCAATTAGTATTGTTGGCAATCCTATTTTCCAGCAAGTTCTCATCAAAAAATCATTACGTTTGTCGCGTTCAATACTTTGCAACCAAACTCCAAAAGAAGCACCGAACAACAAATAAGCTGCAAAAGGAAATACAGGGAATAAAGAGCCATGTTCGGAAGACAAATATGCAGCAAAAAATTCAGGTAGATAATCAAACCAATGCACTTGATGAACAAATGGTGATGCAAATACTATAAGGAAAGACAAAATTAATGATAAATAGCCAAGTGTTTTATTGTTTTTAGTAATAATAAAAAGTGCAAGCAGTGAGAGCAATGAGACACTAAATAACTGCAAAATATTTACGCTGAAAAAGATTCTCCAGGTATCTTCACTTACAAATTGCAAATCATACACTTTTGCAGCAGGGAAAACAAGCAAATACCCAACAAACATTAACATTAAGGCTATTTTAATCCTTTTCCAAATAATATCCTTGCCTAACGAACCATCTTCAAGCCGTTTATTTGCAAATATGTGTACTGCTCCAGAAATAAATAAAAAGGTTGGTGCTGTTAGTCCTCTTACGAAGTTCCAAACACTCCAACTAAAATTTGAATAATCTATTATATTCGGGCTCGCGAGTTCATAAATCACATGTCCCTGCATCATCATGATCATAGCGAAAAAGCGGGTGAAATCAAGTGCTGTGAGCCTACTGCTTGTGTTATTATTACTTATATTCATCATTTATCAAATGATAATTTTAAAACCTACAAAATTAGGTATTTTTTCTTGCATTTGAAAGAAAAATCAACCACTACTTTATAATTTCCACTATTACTTATGACGAATTCATTTATTAATCATTTTTTTGTTCAAATGAATAATATTTTTGTTGCTTATTCGTTTTAAAACTAATATTCCGTTGGAGGTGCTAATACAATAGTATTGGCTGAGAGAAAACTCCTTGAACCTGATCCGGATAATACCGGCGTAGGGAAACGGAAACCGCAAAGGCTTCTTCCCCGAGTTTCTCTCAAATTTGTTCTCCATCGGAAAAGCTTATGTTTAACTTTAACAAAGGGCTTTTCAAGATGGGAAAGTTTTATTGTTTAATCGCACTTATTGTGTTGAATTATTCTTTTGCTTCGGCAGAATTAGCAGAAAGCCGCGATTCACTCCGTGCTTTCAAAACACCAAGTATTACAATTTCTACAAACAGGGCAGAGGAGCGACGCAGTCCCGTCCCATTTGCTCAGATTACTGTTTCGGAGGTCGAACGAAGGCATACCGTTAAAGACTTGCCGATAATACTTTCAGAACTTCCTTCCATAATCGCTTTCTCAGAAAGTGGGGCAGGTGTTGGATATTCGAATTTAACTATGCGTGGCTTCAACCAAAGGCGTATTGCAGTGCTTATCAACGGGGTCCCACAAAACGACCCAGAGGACCATAATATGTATTGGATTAATTTCCCAGATATTGCTTCAAGTATCGATAACATCCAAGTTCAACGTGGTGCCGGATTGTCTAATTATGGCTTCCCTGCAATAGGTGGAAGCATTAACCTCGAAACCTCTAATTTTACTGTTCAGCCAGGTGCAACCTTGGAAACAGGTGCTGGTCTACAGCAATTTGGTGATAATTACGAACAAAATACGAGCAAATATTCTATTCAAGCTTCATCTGGTATTATAGATGGTAAATATGCCATTTATGCGCGTCTTTCGCGAATTAATTCTTTCGGTTATCGCGATGTTTCGTGGGCACGGCTTGATGGATATTTTCTCGGTTTTGCTCGCTTCGATGGCAATTTAACTACGCAAATCAATATTTTCGGAGGACCTTTTGCCGATGGCTTGGCTTATAATGGACTACCAAAATCTTATATAAAAGACAAAGATCTCCGCCGCCATAACTATAATTTCTGGATGTATGATTCTACGGGCGAAAACATTTCCTGGATTACTGTCCGTAGAAAACAGGAAATTGAAAATTTCTCACAGCCACACTACGAAATGCTAAACGATTGGAAAATTAGCGACAACGTAACTCTAAAATCGACATTATTTTTCTATTCCGGCAAAGGTTTCTTTGATTTTGATGGGACTGGTTGGATGAACAAAAAAATGTTCAGGCTTACACCCGAAAATGGTTTCCCAGCAGATATCAAGGACCCTGAAAATCCAATAATACGCGCATTCGTATATAATAGACAAGGCGGGTGGATACCTCGCTTACAATTGCAGCACGACAATGGTTTGCTCACATTGGGTGGGGAAGTTCGTATTCATCGTTCAGAGCATTGGGGGAAAATACGCTATGCTGAAAACTTACCCCAAAACTTCAATCCTGATTACAAATTTTATTCATATAATGGAGAACGTGATATTTTTTCATTCTTTGCAAGAGAAGAACATAATGTTTCTGATAAGTTGATTTTTACAGGTGAAATCCAAGCAGTGCTTCATTCATATAGAATTACTAACGAAAAAGCCGGAATTAACTTTACTAAATATATAAACACCAACGGAGACACTGTTGGAAATGGAGATGATTTATTCAATATCCATTATTTCTTTGTTAATCCTCGTCTTGGTGTGAATTATAATTTAGATGACAAATCAAATATTTATTCTTTTGTTGCTTATACTTCTCGTGAACCTCGAATGAAAAATCTCTACGACGCAAGCAGCAGCTATTCAGGGAAAAAGCCACTTTTCAAAGGTGAGAAAATGCCAGATGGCACCGTTAGATACGATTTCTCTCAACCTATTATCAAACCTGAATCTATGCTGAATTTTGAGCTTGGCTACAATTTCAGAACAGATAAATACTTTTTCAACTTAAACGCTTATTGGATGGAGCATTTCAACGAATTTGTTAAAAGTGGGAAATTAGATATTTTCGGCAATCCAATTGACGGTAATGCCCCGCGTACTCGTCACTTCGGCATTGAACTACAATCATCAGTTAACGTTTTTGACATACCATTTGGTAAACTTGATATTTCAGGCAATTTAACATTAAGCAAAAATTATATTGTTGATTACGACTTTCTAACCGACCATGGCGCAGTTGTATCGCTCAAAGATAATCGTATTGCTGGTTTTCCTGATGTCTTAGGTAATCTACGTTTAACTTATCAAGTTGGCGATTTCTACTTGTCGCTTTTGAGCAAATATGTTGGTGAATTCAGAACAGATAATTTCGATGATATGCTTAAAACTAACGAAGACATTCGTAAACACCTTGACTGGGATTATTACACTGATAATGTTGTGGATGCATACAATATTTATAATTTGGATTTATCTTACACTTTCCGCAGAGTTTTAGGACTAAACTCAATTGAACTTCGTGCAAGTGTCTACAACCTTTTCAATAAACTCTATGCTGCAAGTGGTGAAGGCAAAGAATTCTTCCCAGCAGCCGAACGAAATGTCTATCTTGGATTTAAAATTCAAATGTAATTACTATTTTAATTGTATAAACTTATATTATTCAATGCGGGGCGAGTTCATTTGCCCTGCTTTTTATTATATAACGAAATAAATATAAAATTAAGCGAGTTCCATTTCTCATATCATTCCAATAAAAGCCGACATTCTACCTGAACTGTTTTTGTCTCTACGAAATGAATGAAAACGCCTATCTTCAATTGTGCAAATATTTGATATTTCAATGTTCTTGCCTATTACACCACAAGCAAGAAGCTGTTCTCTAATTGCACCTTTAATATCCAGCAGAAATTTATCGTTACCAATTGATTTGGTGTATTTTTCCGCGAAGAGTTTTGCAACTTCTTGCCCAACTTCATAATTCCCCTTACCGGCAGAGGGTGAAATCCACACAATCATATCTTTTGCTGAACAACCGAAATTTTCTCCCATCTTTTGAATTCCTTTCGCAACTATATTTTTCTGTGTGCCTCGCCAACCTGAATGGAATGCACCGATAACTTCTTTTTGCTCGTCATAAATCAAGACAGCAGCACAGTCTGCAACTGTTACATTTAGAATTACATTTTTCAGATTGGTTATCATTCCATCAGATATTTTGATTTCCTGAATATTTGCTTTATTAATAACCTGAATATTATCACTATGTTCTTGCTTCTGAAAAACTAAATTTTGGCGATTAAACCCAAGATTATTTGCAAGTATTCGCCTGAAATATTCAACTTCTTCATTACTGTAAATTTTAGCTGGGAAAATAGAAAAACCCGTTGAAAATCGATTGAAATTTGTTTCGCTTATTCCTGCAATAATTCTATTGTATGGGAAAATAGTAGGCTTGTGAATTTTAATCTTCATCAATTACCTCAATAATTTGGGATACAAAAGTATTTGGGAAAAACTTAGCTTCTAATGCCTTTTGAACAGATGGAGCAAACTCAATATATTCAAATTTTCGTAATTCTCTTAATTTATCTGCTGTATTAATTCCCGCATTTCCATTTACAGCAATAATTAACTCATCAGGGATTTTTGCTAAATAATCGACTAAATAATAATCATTCCTTGGATACTGAGCTGGCTTCCTATCAGCAAGATACACAAATACAGTATCTTTGCTATACCTGAAGAATGAAGCAACAAGCTGATTGCGAGGATATATTTTTTTGTTCTTTATCGTGTAACTATCAAACGTTGGCTTTGCATAATAAATAAACAAAGGTACCATTAATATACTGACTAATGTTCTCGAAATAGCAAGTCTATTATTACTTGAAGAAAAAATATAAATTATCACAAAACTAAAAAATAACGAATAATATAGCGAAACTTCACCAGAAATATATGAGAATGGTATCGATATTAGGATTTGATTGATTTTATTAGTGAGTAATAGCAAAAAAGTTACAAAATATGCGTAATATGATGCAATTGAAAAACTAATTAAAGATATTATTATTGCCAATAATGAACCAATCAATACTAATGAAAATATTGGCACAACGAACAAATTAGCAACAAATGAAATCAATGAAAATGTCTTAAAATAATATGCTACCAGTGGTGCAAGAGTTGCTGATGCAGAGAAAGTTATCGCTATGCTTCCTCTTATGAATTCCAAGATTTTAATTTTATCTGAAATTATATTTTTCAGAAAACTGTTTATTGGATTAAAGAATAATGCAATACCTAATATTGCCAGCGAAGACATCTGAAAGCTTACTGAATATATTAAATTCGGAGAGAAAATAATTGAAACCAAGATTACAACACTCGCAATATTTAACAATGTATATTGCTTCTGATAATACTTAGCAAATAAAATAAATATTGCCATTAAACTTGCACGTACCGCCGATGGCTGAAATTCAGTGATGAAATTATAAAGCAAAATTATTAAGACAAAAGTCCCAAACTTAATATGATGGTTTTTGAAAAGACCGATAAATACGTATATGACAAAACTAATTACCCCAATGTGTAGCCCACTCAACGCAAGCACATGTGCTGTCCCAGATAAAGTGTAAAGTCCCCTTATTTCAGGATTTATTGCTGATTTGTCCCCCAACAGTATTGCATTGATTATACTACTTTGTTCGCTATCAAACAATTTTTCCGTAATATTCTTTATACCTTGACGTGCTAAATCTCTGTAATAATATAAGTTTATTGGTTTGTTGATAATAGATACTTTCTCAGCCGTAGCAATCCACTGAATGTCCAGTCCTGCATAATATTTCTCTTCGTCAAATTCATTAGGTAATACTTTCTTTCTTGGTAAACGTATTTTACCGTTAAATTTTACTCTATCACCAGAGTATAGTTCAAATGCTGAATTGTAATGCTTAACAAATACCTTTTGTTCGAACGGATGTTTGAAGTTTGGAATATACACTTTGCCTTTAAATACAAAATTTACTTTATCTTTAGCTTTGTTTTTTATAGAAATAATCTTTCCGTCGCAAAATGTTTTAAATTCAAGGTCAATCTGATATGGATTGCTCATCCTTGTGGCTGGAATAGCAACAGCATAAATTGCACCGAAGAAAAACGAAATGAAAATAAATGACCCAAAAAAAAGTTTCTTAATATATGCTAAAATAATAATAGATAGTGAGATTATTGCTAATACATATATCAAAAAACCAAAATTTGAAAATAAATTTATTGCAATAAAACCGGTTAGAAAAGGAATTAATGCAAAGAATAGAGGTATTTCTGAATATCTATATCCCAGAAATGTAGTCATTATACTCCAAAACTCTCATCATTTAAGTAGATTGAGTATAGCTTTCTATAAAATTTAACAGACTGTTCGTCATATTTTGCTGGAATATAAATACCCTTTATTAAAAATATTTTATTTTGCTTATCGAATTCCATCACAAACCGAAAAATTCTATCCTGTTTGTGCTGAAACATTATATCTAAGTCAAATGTTTCATTCTTATTTTCGCTAAAATTTACCATTATGAATTTGCCTGATAAATAGCCCTCCTGGTGCAACCTCACAAAAGAGTAAATTTCATCGTTTGAAGACAATTTACCCAAATTTGAATTATCACTTCCGTCAAAAGCAAATTTGGTAATATACTTATTTATTGACTGATTAGAATTAAACAAATCAATCGCTTTTCTCAAACTAATTGTATGGCTATTTTCGTGAGTTGCTTTTAATAATTGTCGCTTGTTAATAAGATTTGTATCAACATCACTTAAAATACTATTTTCAGACTGATTATAATCGTAATTTATCTGACAAGTATCATTTCCTGTGATTAATTTCCTGCCTTGAACAAATTTTTCTGTAATTCTATCCGATTTTTCGTGCTCGGCAGGAGTTTCTTTCTTTTCAGGGCTATCGCAAGAAATTATCCAGAAAAAGAATAATAGAAGTGCAAATTTTTTCATAAGCAGCCAAAAAGATGATTGTGAAAAAAATTAAATTAATAAAAACACCAAACGATAAAATTATCTTTGGTTTTCAATTTGCCGAGATATTTCTTCTGCATATTTCAATGCTTTTGCAGCAGAATAAGCATCAACAGCAATAGGTTCATTATACTTAATGGCATTAATAAACGCTTTTTGCTCTTCTTCAATTGCATTTAATTTTGGTACAGATGGTTTAGAATAATATATATTTTGGTTTTTTAACCCATCTTGGATTGAGCCAAGCAAGTGAGCATATTCAGCATTTTCATCGGCAATATTCTCGGATAAGTAAAAATGTTCAACTTCTTGATTGCCGAAATCAATTGAAATATAAGCGTTTTTCTGGAAAATTCTCATTTTTCGCATTGGATGTGCCGAAAGCCTCGACGCCGTCAGGTTTGCAACTGCTCCATTCTCAAATTTAATTCTTGCATTCGCAATATCAATTGTTTCGGTAATCACAGAAACACCTGTTGCATCCAGCGTTTTAATTTCCGACTTTACCAACCATAGCATTAAATCAATATCGTGTATCATTAAGTCGTGAATAACAGACACATCTGTTGCTCGTGGCTTAAACTGACTTAATCTGTGTGCTTCAATAAACATTGGTTCCATTCGAGTGTCTTTTAGTGCTTTTATCGCTGGATTAAAACGTTCGACGTGCCCAACTTGAATAAGCACTTTGCTTTTTTCTGCCAATTCAATTAATTTAATTGCCTCATTGTAAGTAGAAGTAATTGGCTTTTCAATAAAACAGTGTTTTTTATTCTCAATCGCTAATTTCGCAACTTCATAATGGGTTGTTGTTGGACTTGCAATTGTAACAGCATCGACATTCTTAAATAATTCTTCAAGCGAATCAAATGATTTGATGAGATACTCATTTGCTATATTAATTGCTTTATCTTTATCTACATCATAAATCCCAACTAATTCAACATCGAGATTATGCTTCCATAATTTTGTGTGAATTGAGCCCAGATGACCTGTTCCAATAACTCCAATTTTGATTTTTTGCATTTTAAATCACCATAATTTTATTTAAAAGATAATATTTTTCTTATTTTTCAAACTTCATAGCATCATTAATAATCTTCTCTTGCTCTATAATATGCTTTTTATATGAACCTGTTGCAGTTGCAGCAGAAGCACGACGACCAATATAACGAAATCTATTTTTAAAATCATCAATCATTTCTATAAAAATTGGATATAAATAGGGGAAAGCACCCATATTCTGAGGTTCTTCCTGAACCCATATAATTTCTTTTGTATTAGAATAACTATTAATAGTATTTTGAAGTAATTCTTTATGTAGTGGATATAGTTGTTCTATTCTGATGATTGCTATATTACTAATATTTCTCTTTGTTCTTTCTTCACAAAGTTCATAGTAAATTTTACCGGTACACAAAATTAATCTATCAACCTTGTTTCTATCGATTACATTATCGTCATCATAAATATGATGAAACTCGCCAAAGATAAATTCATCTCGCTTTGATACTGCAAACGGATGCCGTAACATCGATTTTGGCGTCATAAGTATTAATGGCAATTTATGAGTTAGAAGTAATTGGCGTCGCAAAGCGTGAAAATAGTTCGACGGCGTAGTAAAGTTCCCCACAATCATATTTTCATCAGCACATAATTGTAAATAACGTTCTAATCGGGCACTCGAATGTTCAGAACCCTGCCCGTCATAACCGTGAGGCAGCAATACTACCAGATTAGAATTTTGCCCCCATTTTACTTCGCCACAGCTAATATACTGGTCGAAAAATGATTGAGCATTGTTTGCGAAATCCCCAAATTGTGCCTCCCATACTGTTAAATCGCTATCTGCAATTATGCTATAACCATATTCATAACCAAGTGTAGCTACCTCCGACAACGGACTGTCGAATATTCTCATTCTCCCTTGATTTTTTCGTATATGATTTAACGGTATATAAATATCTTCATTAAAATAATCATAAAGCACCGCGTGCCGCTGGCTAAATGTTCCACGTCTGCTATCTTGCCCGCTAAATCTTACATCGCGACCCTCCACCAACAAAGAGCCAAAAGCCAGCGCTTCTGCCATAGCCCAATCTATTGCTCCTTCACTATCAAACACCATCTCATATCGCTTCTTGATAAATTGCTTTAATTTAGGGTTCAAATTGAAATTCTCGGGTATTGTTGTTATTGCTTTTGTGATTTCTTTAAGCAAATTATCGTGAATTGCAGTAAAATATGGTGAAATCGTCCTGCCTTCTTTCAAATAGAACTCAAATTTCTTCTGTCCTTTGAAAATTACTCTATTATTATATGCTTCTTCATATTTTAATTTTATTTGGGATAAATAATTTTCGACATCCTGATTGGTGATAACTTTTTCTCTAATTAATTCATTCTGATAAATTTTAGAAATTGGCGGCATTGACTTGATTTTTTTGTAGAGTAACGGTTGTGTGTATGTTGGTTCGTCACCTTCGTTGTGTCCATACTTGCGATAGCACAATAAGTCAATTATAACATCGCTTTTAAATGTTTCTCTATATTCCATTGCAAAAACAGCAGCTTCCAATACTGCTTCTGGGTCGTTTGCGTTCACGTGTAAAATAGGTGACTGTATCATTTTGGCTATATCAGTAGCATAATACGTGGAGCGAGATGCATCCGATGAAGTGGTAAATCCAATTTGATTATTCACAACAATATGAATTGTTCCGCCTACTTTATAGCCTTCTAATTGCGATAAATTTAATGTTTCTGCCACAATACCCTGACCCGCAAACGCGGCATCCCCGTGAATGTTTATAGGTAACGCTTTGGAATATGTTGGGTCTTGTATCCTATTATCAATTGCTCTTGCCATTCCCGCAATAACTGGATTAACTAATTCAAGATGACTTGGATTTGGCGAAAGAAATATCTCCACTGTATACCCATTTTCCCCAGTGTATTTACCTTTGTCACCTAAATGATATTTCACATCGCCTGCTGCTTGATCCAATTCAGGTGCGTAGTCGCCTTCGAATTCATTAAATATTAGCTCGGGTTTCTTTCCAACGTTATTAACTAATACATTCAAACGCCCACGATGCGCCATTCCAATTACTATTGAATGAATCTGATTTTCTGCTGCTTTCTCAAATAATTGCGAAAGTATAACAATTAAGGTTTCGCCGCCTTCAAGTGAGAATCTCTTGTGTCCAATAAACTTTGTATGTAAATAATTCTCAAAAAATTCAGCATCGATTAATTTATGCAAAATTTGTATCTTTTCTTCTTTTGTAATTTTAGGTTTTAAACTCTTTGTTTCAAGCTTTGTTTTTATCCATTCTTTTTTGTCAGGTGCTTGAATATGCATAAATTCATATCCAATTTGCCCGCAATATGTGCTGCGAAGTATCTCGAAAATTTCTCTGAACGTTAGCTCATTCCTTTCCCAGTTGTCATCAGCGTGGAAGTATCTATCGAGATCCCAGATTGTCAACCCATAGTATGCAGGATCTAATTCTGGATAATAATAGACTGCTCTACCTAATGGATTACTTGACGCCAATAGATGTCCCCGTACTCGGTAAGCATTTATCATTAACATTATATGAGCGTTTTTCTCAATTTTATCCTCAAAATTCAACGGATATGCTTTTTTGTTCTCTATGTCTGTTTGCCAGTGTAGTGGCTCAAAAGGAACATCTAAACTATAAAATATCTGATAATAGAAATTATTTTTTCCTAATAACAAATTTGAAATATATGCCAAAAATTCAGCACTTTCCGCACCTTGAATTATCCTGTGGTCGTATGTTGAAGTAATTGTTACGACTTTTGAGATTGCCATATCTGTCAATATCGCTGGATTTACCGCTTGAAACTCAGTCGGATAATCAATTGACCCTGTTGCAACAATCAAACCCTGCCCTTTCATTAGTCTTGGACTGGAATGAGTTGTTCCAATCATTCCTGGATTGGTTAATGTAACTGTTGTTCCTTCCAAATCAGTTAAATCAAGCTTGTTGTTGCGTGCTTTTTCAATCAATAAATCGTATTGCTCAACAAATTGGGAAAATGTGAGTCCTTCTGCATTTTTAATATTTGGTACAAGTAGCAAACGTGAACCGTCTTTGCGCTCCAAATCAATTGCTAAACCTAAATTGATATGCTTGCTCTTGATTTTTGCAGGCTTCCCATCTATTATGTCAAAATGTGAGTTCATCTGTGGATATTTTATTAATGCCTTGACAATTGCCCAAGCCAAAATATGAGTAAAAGATATTTTCTTTCTTTTGACATTCAATAGATGTTTGTTTATTATTTGTCTGTTTTCGTCAAGTAATTTAACTGGAATAGTTCTAACCGATGTTGCAGTAGGAACTTCTAAACTTTTTGTCATATTCTCAGCAATTTTTGCTGAAATCGAGGGCAAAATTTCTATTTCAGCATCTTCCTTTATATTTGTGGGTTGAATGGTCAATGCATGGGGCTTTTCACTGGCTCTTTGTTTGATGGCTGCTTTATGTGAAAAGTATTCTTGCCATTCTTTACTTACTGATTGTGGGTCCCGAAGGTAATTATAGTACAGTTCTTCAACAAATGCTGAATTAATTTCGCTCATTTTATATCGTAAAATTGTTTAATAAATTAATAATATCTTAACGTTTTTGTTAATATTACATTGTAGATAAACGCCAATGCTAATAATTCGAAGTTTAGGTAATTAAAAGGCTGTTGTCCCTTAACAACAGCCTCTTTTAAATTTTATCCTTGAAAAAAGCAAAAAAACTTATTCTTTCTTTAAATAATTTTCTATAAATGGCTTAATTAAATCGATTGGAATTGGGAAAACAGTCGTTGAGTTCTTTTCAGAAGCAATATCAGTTAAGGATTGCAGATAACGCAATTGTAGAGCAACAGGATATTGCTGAATTTGTGCAGCTGCCTCGGTGAGTGTTTTTGCTGCTTGGTTTTCACCTTCAGCACGTATAATCTTCGCACGGCGTTCGCGTTCAGCTTCTGCTTGTTTTGCCATTGCGCGTTGCATCTCAATAGGTAAATCAATTTGCTTTACTTCGACAGATGTAACTTTCACTCCCCACGGCTCTGTGTGCTCGTCGATGATTGCCTGAAGTTTTCTGTTAATACTTTCACGCTCGGATAGCAACTCGTCCAAATCACTTTGTCCAAGAATACTTCTTAATGTAGTTTGGGCAATTTGATTGGTTGCATACAAATAGTTCTCTACTTCTACAATTGCCTTATCAGGATAGACTACTCTAAAATAAAGAACAGCGTTTACTTTAATTGATACATTATCCTTTGTTATGACATCTTGCGATTCAATATCAAAAGCAATAGTCCGAAGACTCACTCTCACCATCTTATCAATAAATGGAATTAATATAATAATTCCAGGACCCTTCGAACCAATTAATCGCCCTAATCGGAATACTACTGCTCTTTCATATTCACGGATTACTTTGATTGACGAGCTTATAATGAGAATTATAAATAGTATTAAGACAAAAGTGAATTCCATAACTGTTCTCCAAAAATAAGAAATATTTATATTATACGTCTCTTGTATTAATTTAGTTTATTATTTATTGAAAATCATTTTCATTTTAACTAAATTGTATTTAATGTATTATGTGAAAAAATATTATTTTTAATATGAATAAATCTTTTTATATACTATCGATTTTTCTTTTGTGCATAAATTCTTTATTCGCTAATCAAAGCAAATTCTCTATTGATATTGCTTCTGCCCAGTTTTATTTAGGCTCTGATTTTTATGAATGGAATTTGTATTATTCTTTCGACGAGAGAGATGTAAAATTTATATACGAGAACGGTTTATTTGTCTCAAAAATTCAGTTCAATATCAAATTTTACAGCCCATTGGGTTTGGAATTCGAAGATAAATGGATTACAACTTATAATGTAACTGAAGTTAATCCCGATAGCGATATTAAATTGTTCGGTGTTCGTTCATTTAGACTAAAAGAAGGACAATACAAAGTTGAATTTTCAGTAGCCGATCTCAATCAAAAAAATAACGCTAAATCTGCAAATTTTGATTTATTTATTCGCAAAATGAAAGATGACCACCTTGAATTAAGTGATATTGTCTTGTGTAATTTAATTCTGAACCAGAAAAACGCCGGAGAATTTGCAAATGAACAGTTTTTACGTAATTCTCTTTACGTTTATCCAAATCCATCAGCTGAAATATATGGTAATTCACCTTCACTAAAAACTTATTTTGAAATTTACAATGCCAATAAAGTTGCACCAGATGGGCTGCAACTTCATTATTATATATTTGATGGTGCAGTTCGAGAAGTCTTCTATTTCCCTAAACTATTGAAATCATTATTTGATGGAATGGTTGAAACAATTGAAATCCCTCTCGATGCTATCCCAACCGGAGTATATACTTTAGTCGTTGCCGCCAAAGCATTGAACTCGTTTGATTCAGTTACTATTTCTAAAAAGTTTTACTTAATTAATCCTGATTTGCCTCCTGTTTTAGAGCTTTCGCGTGGTGCCGACTATACTTTCGAACTCTCTGAGTTTGCAACTATGTCCGAAGACCAATTAAATCAAGAATTTCAGCAAGTTCGCTTTATTGCCTCTAAAGAAGAAATCGACCAGTTTCGTTTGCTTAACGACCCAGTTGCAAAAGCTCGTTTTCTTTTTACTTTCTGGCAACGTAGAAATACAGATACCACCTCTTCCATTAATTTAGCTCGATATAACTATAAAAAAAGAATTGAGCAGGCTAATAAATTTTTCTCCTGGGGTAGTAAGCAAAATGGTTGGGATACAGACCGCGGACGTACTTTCTTAAAATATGGAGAACCATCGAACAAAGATTATTTCCCTCAAAAAGGGAATGAACGTGCTTACGAAGTTTGGTTCTATTCAGAACTCGAAGGTGGAGTTTATTTCTATTTTGTTGATGTTGGTGGATTTGGTAATTTCCAGCAAGTCCATTCAACTAAATCAGGAGAAATTTATAATCAAGACTGGTATGAATTATATGTCCCAATTACGAAAGAAAACCGAAAAGATTATCAAATTGATGAGGATATGAGAAAATATCGATGAGAAATTCAGTTTTAATCGATTATTTCACATATATTTTGATGAAAATTCTTGGTTGGGTAGCTTCTTTGCTCTCACCAAAATTTCGTGGTTATTTAGGAATGTTTATAGGTTATTTATTGTATTTTTTGCCAAGTAAAAGAAAAAAAATTGCTCTCCATAATCTAAAAATTGCATTTCCTGGATACTTAAAAGGCGAACTTAATAAAATTGCTCGCAAGTCTTTCCAGAATTTGTCAATTGTATTTATCGAAACAGCAGCAGCTGAATTTTTCAGCGAAAACGATATAATTAAACTTATCAAAATAAACAATATTGATTTAGTGCGGCAATTATTAAAAAAAGGTAATGGTCTTATCTTTCTTTCTGCTCATTATGGGAATTGGGAATATGCAGCAATCGCTGCTGGAATCTACAGTAAAGAGCCGATAAACGTAATTGTCCAAAAACAAAAAAATAAATTTGTAAATAAATCTATAACTAAAACAAGAACTAAATTTGGCAATAAGGTTGTTCCGATGAATAGTGCTGCTCGTCAAATTATTCAATCTATTAAAAAAAATGAAGCCATTGCAATGCTTGTCGACCAATCTGCAAAATATGGGAAGGATAGCTTTATCGATTTTTTTGCTACACCTGCTTTAACTTATGATGCCCCGGCTGAACTCGCTCTTCGTTTTCGAACTCCTATTGTTTATGGTTTTGCATTTCGTAATAGTGATTTTACTTATACTATTGATTTAAAGGAGCTTGACTTTTCTGATTTATCTTATAGCAAAGAAAATGTTAAAATTCTAACTCGTCGCCATGTCGAAGCACTTGAAAAACAAATACTTAAAGCACCTGAGTTGTGGGTATGGGAACATAAACGCTGGAAATATTCCGTCGACTACAAAAAAATTGAACGATGATTTTTATTTCCGTGTTTATGAAGTTATTGCACAAATACCTTATGGTAAAGTTACTACTTATGGTGCAATTGCTCGTGCTTTGGGTATTTCGCGCTCAGCTCGCTTGGTTGGAGTGGCATGTGCTGTTGCGGCTGGCAAACTTGATTTACCGTTTCATCGTGTTGTTAATAGAAACGGCGAACTAACTGGTAAACACAATTTCCCATCGTCTGACTTTATGGAAAAGATGCTAATTGCAGAAGGTATTAAATTCGTTAATGGGTGCGTTGACCTCAAAAACTTTTTATGGGAACCAGAAATTTATTAAATTGAACTTATGAGTTTAAGCGAACAAGATATTAAAGATAATATTAAGGGAAATCGATTACTTGGTGTTGATTTCGGACTTAAAAGAGTTGGGTTAGCTGTTTCTGACGAACTTGGCATTACAACAACTCCTCTCGATACTTTGAATTATTCAAAACAAGATTTCTGGGAACGGTTATTATCAATCATCAATAAGCAGAAAGCAAAAGCTTGTGTTGTAGGAATGCCATTCTACGAAAAAGAAACAAATTCCGATATTAATGCTGCTTTGAATAACTTTATTGATTTACTTCGCAGCAAATCAGGATTAGATGTTTATATTTTTGATGAAAGTTTTTCTTCAAAAAATGCAGTTGAAACTATGATCACAATTGATAAGCCCAAAAAAAAACGCTGCCAGAAAGGCGAAAAAGATAAAATTGCTGCTGCACTGATTTTGAGAAATTTTCTTGATTACTACTTAGGTTAATATGAAACGCTCATTAATAATTGCTTTTGCTTTATTTACAATATTCATCTTTTCAGAATGTTATTCCCAGCTCGATAGAAATTCTCCTAATCGAGAAGTCAATAATTTCATTTTTGACTTCTTTGCTCAACCATCTCATACACCTGATAGCGTCGAGATTATTATTTTTTACAAAATCGCTTACCAAGCACTTTTGTTTAGCCAACAAGAAACAGGCTTTTCTACAAACTTCCAGCTTGAAGCAACATTCCGGGATGCTAATGGGATAATTCGCCGTCGAGCAAATCTTTTCGACACAATTATTGTTCATACTTTTGAAGAAACGAAATCAGTCAATAATTTTCGATTTGGTTTTATAAAACAAACCCTTCCATTATCGAATTACTTTGTGCAAATTCAACTATTGGATTTTCGTAACCAGGCTCTACACAGAAGTAACTTCCAGTTCAGCAAAGATAATCAGGGAAGTATCAAATTTATTCCACTATTTGTATCCATTGGGAAAGAAAATGAGTATGTTTCGCAGGTAGCCAACGGTCTTTCATTTGCATCGCCAGGTTTTTCCTTTTACTTACCAATTAAATTTCAAAATAGTGACGAAAAAATTCGCTATGAGATAACTAAAATCAATGAAAAAGATGCAGTTGATTGGGGTGATTTTTCCCCAATTACTGGCGAAATTGAACCTATAACTAATTTGTATTTGAGTTTCGAATTAGTAAACACTGGTATTACAATTTCAAAAATTAATTCTGATACGAAAAAAACTTTTTTTGCATTGTCTGATAAACCAAACACTTTTGTTCCGGGTTCATACAATCTTATTCTCAAATATTGCGATAGATTGGATACTTTTTCTTTTAGAGTTGTCTGGGAAAACATTCCTAAATCTCTACGAGATCCTCAATATATGTTGCAAGTGATGGAATATATCTTAACTGACGATGAAATTAAACGTTTTAGAACATTCAAAAAACGTCAGCTCCCGCAAAAATTATTTGACTACTGGAAGCGTTTAGACCCAACTCCAAAAACTCCATTCAATGAAGCCATGAATGAATATTTTACTCGTGTTGATTATGCGTCGATTGCTTTTAGAACTTCATCCCAAAATGATGGTGCCTTGACTGATAGGGGAATGATTTATATTTTGTTCGGACCACCAGATAAAATCCGAAGATTTCACCAAAACAATAAGTTGCGTGAACAATGGACATATAGCCAGCTGATTAAAGAATATACATTTGAACAAATTTCTACTGGTAATTTCCGTCTAATTCAAATTAAAGAATAAATTAAGGAATTATTATGAACGTACCTCTTTTGGATTTAAGACAACAATATCAATCGATCAAACAAGAGATTGAACCAGTTTTGCTGAAAATCGCCGAGAGCCAGATGCTTATTTTAGGCGAAGAAGTTTCAAAATTAGAAAAAACGCTTGCAGAATATTGTGGTGTAAACTACGCAATCGGTGTTTCCTCTGGAACTGACGCTTTGCTGATGGCTTTGATGGGTTTGGGGATTGGTCCTGACGACGAAGTTATTCTGCCAACTTATTCATTTTTTGCTACAGCGGGTGTAGTCGCACGTTTATTTGCAAAACCAGTGTTCATTGATAGCGACCCCATTACTTTTAACATTAATCCATCGCTAATTGAAAAGAAAATCACTTCTAAAACAAAAGCAATAATACCCGTTCATCTCTACGGTCAAGCTTGCGAAATGTATGAAATATTGAGGATTGCAAACAAATACAATATCCCTGTTATCGAAGATGCAGCACAAGCAATTGGCTGTCAGTATAAAAATGGTAATCCAGTCGGTTCTATGGGGATAATGGGCTGCTATTCTTTTTATCCAACTAAAAATTTAGGAGCTTTCGGTGATGGTGGATTAATTGTTACAAATGATGAAATGCTTGCTAAAAAACTATTCCAGATGCGAAATCATGGAATGGAGCCGAAGTATTATCATAAATTTGTCGGAGGTAATTTCCGTCTTGATGCTATTCAAGCAGCTGTGCTAAATATTAAATTCCCTCATCTTGAAAGCTGGCATCAAGCACGTAGAAATAATGCAGAGATTTACTACAACGAATTCCTTAACTCTGGACTTGCTGATTGTATTGGTGCCACTCAGTTTGATAGTTGCAATAGAGTGTTGCTGCCAAAGCCAATCTACAAAGAGTCTGGCATAAAAAATTACCATATTTACAATCAATTCATCATTCGTGTTGAAAAGCGCGATGAATTACGGCAATTCCTTTCTTCTCAATCAATCGGTACTGAAATTTACTATCCTGTCCCGTTCCATCGCCAAGAATGCTTTGCTTATCTTGGATTTCCGGACGAGGAATTTCCTGTTGCAAACACACTTGCCGAAACATCGCTGGCTTTGCCTATTTATCCTGAACTTACAGAAGAACAAATCAGATATGTAGTTCAAAAAATCGCTGAATTTATTAACCAATGATTTTTTGAATTATTTAGAAAAAAAGAGGCTGAGAACCAATTTCAGCCTCTTTTTGTCTAATATATATTAATTTTCTTATTCGCCTGGTTGTTTTGGTTCTGATTTTCTTTGTTTTAATTCATTATCAAGGAAGAACAAAGCACCTTTCGAGTCACCAATTAATTTCAGTCTTTCAACAATTTCACTAGTTGTTGCTTCTTCTTCAACCTGTTCATCGATAAACCATTGAAGCATACTCGACGTAGCGTGATCTTTTTCATTAAATGCTAAATCAGCCAGCTCATTAATCCAGCCAGTAACGAGTTGTTCGTGGCGAAGTGCATCTTCAAATGCAGCGAGTGGCGACTCCCATTCTGATGGTGGAGCTGCAATTTGTCCAATTCTTACTTTACCACCGCGGTCTATTAAATAATCAAAAAATTTCAATGCATGCATCATTTCTTCTTCTGCTTGAACATGCATCCAATTGGAAAATCCATTCAAATTAATCGAGGCAAAATAAGCTGACATTGCCAGATAAAGATTGGAAGAATACATTTCACGAACAATTTGCTGATTAATTGCGTCTTCAATTACTTTCTTAATCATAATGACCTCATAAAATAGAAAAATTTTAATTTTAGACGAAATAAGTCAGCAATATTGTTAATCAATTTCTTCAATTACCACAACTTTTCCGAGCTCTCGAAATCTTGCAGCAAGCAATGGAATGATTTTCTTTCTCGATAGCAGTCCTTGCTGCACAAACCCAATATTGTCAGTTGCAGGATTATACGAGGTTCCAACAAAGAAATTAATTCTATCTGCGTTCATTAGATCATCATAAAGTTCAGTTACTGGATTTTGCTCATCCATCAAAGAACGATCCTCATCCAATATGTTGTAAAGCTGATTTAGAGTTACTGCACCCTCTGTAACTAAATCAACACCTTCAATTGAGTACTTCGGTGGTGTGAAATGATTCGCAAAAGTATCATCAATATCAATTCTCTTGTTCAAATATTTCGAGACTATGCTTGCCGTTGTTCCTCCGCATACAATTTTTGTTCCGTCCATTGAGAAAAACTTTCTGCATACTTCATAATCTCGACTTTTGTTTATTGGTGGGCCAGTAAGCACATTTGCTATTGCTCCAATTCGAGAATATGCCAAAATTGAAGTTACATCATCATCGTTGTTGTTATTGCATAGTGAGTATATTTTAGTTTGCAACTGGTGTGGGATGTCGTAAAGTTTTCTTCCATCTGAAAGTATTCCGTTAATAATTTTGCAAACTCCCTCCGGACCAAGTCCCATTGGTAAGCCTCTACCAATTCCAGCTTGTGTAACCCCATCAGAAACAAGCAATAAAGCATCTCCAACCGAAAGATAGCAGTTCGTTTCAGTAATCACTGACTTTTCTACTGTTGTAGACCTACCTTTCAAAACAGTTGCTGACCCTTTGGAAATATAAATAGGTGGCGGCATTTCGAAACTAAGCACAACTCCAAGTCCATCATTGATTATTCTCGCAATCGAAAAAACTGCATATGGTAAGTTTTCACGTGCAGCCTGGTTCATAGTTCTTACCATTGCTGCAAATGCTTGTCGCAATGTGCACCCACACTTTAATAATTCGCGCAAACGGGATACACACATCGTTGCATAGATACTTGCTTTTACTCCTGAACCCATTCCATCAGCAAGAATAATTATTGTTGAATTTTGGTCTCTATCTATCAATACAACGTCGCCGCAAGCAGTATTTGTTTTTTTTGTTGCCTGACTTTTTTCTATCTCGACATATACATATCCCATATCCAGCCTCGTTTATCTTTGTCTGCTTCTCCACTTGTTGGGGATTGTTCTTCTGTGATTTTAAGGATATTTTCTACAAGAGCTTCGCCCTGCGCAGTGCTTTCAGCTAATAATTTGGCAATATTTTGTGCCATTGAAATTTGATGCGACAGTAATTGTCGGGCTTCTTTAATCGTTCGCTGTCTAATATCATCAAGCTTGGACTTATCAGTTATGTTCTTAGTAATATTTACAAATATTCCAACAATTTGCTTTTCATTTTTAAGTTCATAAATAATCTGATGGCAGACTATTCCGTAATTCTCATGTTTTTGAGTAAGCTCAATTATATCGTCGTGTTTTGTTGCAATTCGCACAAATGGTTCTGGATCCATTAAATATGAAATTGGCTTGCCAATAATTGCTTCTGAACACATAAAAAATCGTCTGAATGCTGGATTCATACTGATAATTTTTAGGTGTTCATCAACGATTACTATACCATTTGGGCTGGATTCTATTATTTTGTCGTTCCTCATTTCAGCTTTTCGTCGCATAAATGGTATGCACATATCGATTTCAGCCATTCCATCGAGCACCGCACGAGCCTTTTCTTCGCAAGTATTATACCCGCACGACTGACAGTTCAGCCGATTTTCCTCAGATGAATTACCTGTTTTTTCAAGTATTTGAAGCAATTCATCTTCTGAATATTGTTTGTTCTCTATTGCTACGTCTTTGTTGAAACTCGTTGCTAAATTTAAATCTTCAATCGGTTCAAAACTACTGTTAGGATATTTTTTGAAATATTTAAAAATTTCCTCTTTTCGCTCAAACATATTTTTTTCAGAGGTAACTCCTTTTCCATTTATACAGCCGTTCCTGCAAAAAAGTGGCTCAAATAAAATATTTTCAGAATTGTTATTTTCAAGATATTTTGTCATATCTTTTATATCATCGAAGCCACTTAAAGCAATTACTTTCGTTTGAACAATATCTGTATCATAACCAGATGTTTTAAGCAGTCCGCCCGATAGTGGATAAAGCAGAGCATTCTGTGGTGCATATTCATCAAAATCACTTGCTTCAAAATTGGCTAAATTGATTTCTTCGTCCATAAATAATTCATTTAACTCATCGAAGGTAATAACATAGTCGATATCATCTTGATATTCTGTGCGGTCAGCTTCTGCTTTTTTGGTAATACATGGTCCAATAAATACAATTTTGAACTCACCGCCTAAGCGCTTCTTGATATGTCGCGAATGAGCAATCATAGGACTAACAGCAGGAACTAATCTATCGATTAATGCTGGAGAATATTTCTCTATGTAACTTACAATTGCTGGACAAGCAGAAGAAATTGGGCTATTGCTACTATGTTTGTGGAATATTTCCTTTGTAATTAGAGATGTATAATAAGCACCAACTGATGTTTCTGCAACATAAGAAAAGCCAAGTTTTCGAAGTGCGGACGGTATTCTAACCCGTTCCCAACCTTCATAGAAGCTCGCAAAAGATGGTGCAATGCTTGCAGCAACTTTTTCTCCATTTTTTAAGAGTTCTCGTACCAGTTCGACCTCACGACGATATGTTTTTGCTTTCTGCGGGCATTCAGCAATACACGTTCCACAATGAATACAACGACTGTCTATAACCGAAGCCTGCCCTTTTTTCATTTCAATTGCTTTTACAGGGCAGTTTCTTATGCAACGATAACAATCACGACAGCGAGCTTTATTCGTGAAAACTACTTGCAACTCTTTGTTTTTCATTTTAATCAAATATGATTATTACTACTTAATCAAAATTAAGTAAAAAAAACGTAAAATAAAAGATATTTTTATCGATATATTTTTACCGTTTAGAAATCTATTTGTATTCCATTCAACAGATTTAAATCGCGTGGTTTTACTTTTTCAGGAGGTTGGCTATCGTAACGCAATCTTAAACTTGTACGAAATGTTAAATTTTGATTAAATTTAATATTAAGACTGCTTTCATTCAGAAGGCGGTAATCTTTGTCGTTTGAAAACCTTGGCTGATAGTATGTAATACTTTTTATTAATAAATTTGGTGAAACGTTCACACCCAGTGAAAAATAAGAAGTAAGTCTGCCGGCAGTTGTTTCTTTGCTGGGCTTGGTTTTCAATTCTTCGTTTTCAATCATTGCACCGAGCCCAAGAAATGTATATATTTCAAGTTTTTCAGTTGAATCAATCTGCAACGTTTCGTTTATAATTTGAATTCTTGAAGTTACTCCAAACAAATTCCTATCTTTCAATAAAATAAACTCATTAAATTCTTTTTGCAGAAACAATTCACCATACAAAAAATTAAATATTTCATAGCTTGAACGCAGATGAACAAATCCGCGGTTCTCTCTTTTCTTAATGGCATCTTCGGCATATGAGTAGCTCACAACTCCAAAATTATGAAACTTTTCTTTTAACCAGTCAATTCTATATGATGGTCTGATTGTTGTATATTCTGTATTTCCCTTTATTATGCCAATATCCACATTTATTTTATGAAAAATACCATCTTTTGAAAACTCTTTTCTAAATACTTCTGTATTTACTTGAGCCAACAAATTGGTTGAGAAAAATAAAAGTAATGCAGTAAATATTTTTTTCATATTTATCATAAAATATCTTAATATATTCAAAATACATATACTTGAAAAAACGACAAAAACTTTTTTACAATTCTCTAATACAAAGCCTTTTCGATAAAAGTAGCTTTGCAGTTGCACAATAATATCAATCAAAAATTAGAACCTAAATTGTATTCCAGCTGAGAAAATATTAAATCTACCAATATTATAATCAGCAAAAATTGAAAAATTCCCGAATGATTTGTTTAATCCCACAGTTGCTTTCCACGAACGATTAATTAAATTTATCTTTGTTGTCTGGGGTTTTGTGTCTCCAGGATATTCAGGTGGCTCGGGCGGCATAATTTTCTTAAGAACAGGGTCATAACGAAGTAATCCCAGCTGCATTTGTGTTTCCACAGGCAAATAATACTTAAATCGGGCATCAATATCTATGTAATCGAATGAAAAGCCACCATACAAATCAATAATATCGTCGAAAGATTTAGATATATTAATATTGGCGTTCCAAATTTGTGCGTTTGCTTTTAAGTCCGATTGAGTAACTCCGACCTTATTCTGCAAGTTAGTTCCTTGATAGACAATTTGAACTGCAAGGTCGAACAGAGCATATTCGTAAATTTCACCTTCGCTTGTTTGGGAAAAATCTGTAAAATATTGCGAAATACTATGCTTGATACCAAAGCCCCAAAATACGAATTTCCCAATATATTTTCCTAAGTCAAGTGGTGGGACAATGCGTATCAGAAGCTCAGTGCCGTATAATGAACCAATTTCGATTTGTGGAACTCCTGCTATTATTGTGCTTATATTCCCACCAGCTGGCAAAGTAAAAAACGACGGCACTTGCTTCATCACATTCAATAATGTATCCTTAATTTCTTGTGGAAGATATTGATAAATTACATGGCTTTGCACTAATTCAGTCAATACTGTATTATCAAGATGAAGTTGTGTCGTATCTTTGCCAAGTATAGACGAAGCTCGTTGGGGCGGAACAATCTTCCCAGATTTATATCCGTCAAATAGCACAGTCTTAAAAAGATAATTGATTAATCCAGCAGTATCTTTTATATTTATCACAGACTTCGATGGATCAAGAACATTTATGTTGATTGTGCCATAACGAGTAAGTTTATTTAATGAGAAACTATCCATCGGAAGTTGCGGAGAGTAATATTTATCTGATTTCCTAACAATTCCGGCCATTCCATTTATAGTGATTTTGAAGTATGGTTTGTCAACGTTTCGTGGAACATACGCTTTAGTATAAAACCTTGAATTTGAGGTCGCATTTACAGCTTTGACCATTGGAGCTAAATATGGTACGCCATTTAAATCAAAAATGTCTTTGCTAAAACTGCGTGCCAAATCAATAGTATATTCACTTGCGGGAGCTGCCAATATTGGTAGCACAAAACCCGATAAAACAAAAATTAATACAAATAACTTTTTCATTTATTATTTCTCATTATTTCTTTCTTAATTATTACAAAAAAAGGAACAGCAAACAAAAATATAGGTATTACCAAATACTGCCATAATGAACTTTCAAAATGACCAACTATCGAAATTACCGCTACCCTAACAAAAATAGCTGAAACAGCAACTGCTAAAATCCAGCTCACAGGGGTGATGAGTTGCTTTTTCATTTGTTCAAAAATCTGTTCTTGATATACAAGTAAAGAGGTATAGCTACAAGAATTGCAAACCCCAAAAAGAAAACACTAAAAACTATTTTATAGATTATGCCTAAAATTAAAAATATTAATCGTATTGCTATTAATGCACCGATAATTGCAATTATTGCTGCTAAAATTTTTTTCAACATATTTTCGTCCTATTCTTTTTATTTAAATACGATATTGCAACAAAATTATTTATATAATACAAATTAACAAAGAATAATGAAAAAGGTAATATTCATTTTATTATTAATTACTTTGATTGCTGGATGCAAAAGTGTTAAATTGGATGAAAAGCAAGAAACCGGCCAAATCTTTCATTTACAACGCAAAAATATTGACTACCTCAATATTAAAGCAGATTTCAAAGTTGAATTCCCTGATTTCAATCAAAGCTTTTCAGCTGATATAAATATAGCTGGATATGACTCCCTTAATATAACTATTTACGGTCCATTTGGAATTACCGTTGGACAACTTTATGCTGATATGAAAGATTTTGTCTTTTACAACGTGTTCGAAAATTCTGTTATCCAGGGTAATTCAGATGCTAAAAGCTTCGAAAAAGCTCTAAAAATTAGTCTTTCGCTACCTGATTTAATTTCAGTTATTACTAATGAAGTTATTGGAAGCGCAGAAGAATATAATAAATTTGAAGGAAGAAAAGAAAGCATTGTATATGCAAAGCGAACCGATAACGCAATCGATTTTATAGAATATTCAGCTCAAAAGAATGGCATTCTAAGATATCAACGCAAAGATGAGGCAAATGAAAAAATATTTGATGTGCTCTGCGACAACTTCGAAATCACAAAGAATGGTGTGTTTGCAAAGGAAATTAATATTCATATGCCAAAGCATAATGGAAAATTGAAAATCTCATTTGATAAAATTATCATAGGCCCCAATAAAATTGAACAATTTAAGTTCAAAACTCCAAGTTCAGCAAAAAAAATTATTCAGCCCTAAAAGTAGTTTTGAAATATTGTTTTGTTAATTACAGGAAAAACTTTAAATTTGTAATTCTATAATTAACAATTTGTTAAATAAGCAAGGCTATTATTAAAAAATAGGAGAAAAAATGAGTTTACGCCGTGTTTACGAAACAACTGTAATTATCAATGCCGCATTGGAGGATGCAGACATTGATGCAGTAATCTCCAAAATTACAAGCTACATTGAAAGCCATGGCGGCACTATCACCCAAATTAACAAATGGGGACGCCGTCGTCTTGCTTATCCGATTAATAAAAAATATAACGGATATTATGTGCATTTGGTTTTCGATAGCGTTCCAAGCGTGCTTCCTGTTTTGGAGAGATTTTTAGTGTTAGAAGATACTGTTCTTCGTCATCTTACTCTTGTTCTACCTGAACGCCTTCGTAAGTTGCGTCTCGAAAAAGCATTAGCAGAAGGTAAAACTGGTGAGAATACTTCAATTACTTCCGATGAACCTGAAAAGAAAGAAGATAAAACTGAAAAAGCAGAAAAACCTGAAAAAGAAGTTGCTACTGCTGAGCAGACAGCTGAATAATAATTTTGTAATTAATATTTTGGGATATAGATATGAAAATCATACTTCGTGAAGATATTGCAAAGCTTGGGAAAATCGGTGATGTCGTAAACGTTCGTGACGGTTACGCGCGTAACTTCCTTTTACCCAAAGGTTTGGCTTTTGTTGCTACCGAAGGTGCTATGAAAAGAATTGAGGCTTTGAAGCGCTCTGCTGAAAAACGTAGCGAAAAAGAACGTCAAGTCGCTGAACAAATTGCTGCTAAAATCGCCGATGTCCAAATTACTATTCCTATGAAAGTGGGCGAAGAAGGTAAGCTTTATGGTTCCGTTTCTCAACAAATGATTGCAAATGAACTTCAAGCTCGTGGCTTTGATATTGATAAACGCAATGTTATTCTTGAAGATCCAATCAAAACTTTGGGTATTTTCGATGTTAAAATTAAACTTCACAGTGAAGTTATCCCTACTTTGAAAGTATGGGTTATCAACGAAGAACAGCAATAAATAATAACTTTTCTATAAAAGCGTTTTATTACACTTAAGTGTAATAAAACGCTTTTTTGCTATGAATGTTTTTATTACTGGTGGTACAGGCTTTATAGGGAAGTTCCTTATCTATAGGCTAATTAAGGAAGATGCTCATATTACTGTCGCTACTCGTCAAAAATTCAAACACTCATCACATATTGAATATATTAATTGGTATGATTTAACCGACGATGAAAAACTGATTACAGTATCAAAATCAGATGTAATAATTAATCTTGCTGGTGAGAATATTGCAGCCCATCGTTGGACTGACAAACAAAAAGCTAAAATTATCCGTAGCCGAACAAATGTTACAAGTTCATTAGTTGAAATAATCAACAAACTGCCTCAAAATGAAAAAAGAGTGTTTATTTCTGCAAGTGCTGTTGGCTACTATGGAGATAAGAAAAACGAATTGATAAACGAATACAGTCCAATTGGCAGCGGGTTTCTTTCAGAAGTTTGCGAACTCTGGGAAAAAGAAGCATTAAAGGCTCGCAATTGTCGATTGGTTACACCTCGTATTGGTGTTGTGCTTCACCCATCGGGTGGTGTTTTGCAAAAAATGTTGCCCCTATACAAGTTTTATCTTGGCGGCATTCTCGGAAGTGGCAAATATTACGTCCCTTGGGTGCATATTGGCGACCTTGTTAATATGTTTATATTTGTTGCAAAGAATAAGAGCTGCGAAGGCGTCTATAATTTTGTTGCTCCGAATCCCTGTACAATGAAAGAATTGGCAAAAGCAATCGGCAGCATATTGCATAAACCAGTATTTTTCAAAGTGCCAGAATTTTTATTGAAAATCATTCTTGGCGAAGCTGCGACAATGCTGACAAATAGTCAAAGAGTTTTCCCACGACGTCTGATTGATACTAATTTTAAATTTGAATTTGAACGCTTAGAAGTTGCTTTAGCCGACTTACTGAAAAAAAATGAATAATATAAGATATATTGAATTACTTTCACCTGCACAAAACTTAGAATACGGTGTTGCTGCAATTAATTATGGCGCAGATGCTGTTTATATTGGTGCTAATAAGTTCGGTGCAAGAGCATCTGTTGGCAATTCTACAAAAGATATTGAAAAGCTTTGTCAATACGCGCATCTTTATAGCGCAAAAGTGTACGCGACCTTAAATACGATTCTTTACGAAAACGAACTTGAACAAGCAAGGAATTTGGTTCTCGAACTCTACAATGCTGGCATTGATGCTATTATTATTCAAGATACTGCATTTCTTATGATGGATTTGCCTCCGATTAAGATTTTTGCCAGCACTCAGATGCACAATTACGAATTAGAACGAATAAAATTCTTCGACAAAATTGGGATTAGTAGATTTATTTTAGCTCGTGAACTAAATTTAAAGCAAATTAGAGAAATTAGACAAAATATTAATGCTGAACTTGAATTTTTCGTTCACGGTGCTTTGTGCGTCGGATTATCTGGGAGATGTTATGCAAGTTTTCATTCAACTGGATATAGTGGCAATCGTGGTGAATGTAAACAAATATGTCGTTTGCGGTATGATTTGCTCGATGTTAATGGGAATACTATTTTACACCAAAAACATCTTTTGTCCTTGAAAGACCTCAATTTATCTGACTATTTGGAAAAATTAGTCGATGCAGGTATTTCCTCATTCAAAATTGAAGGTAGATTGAAAGACATTAACTACGTTAAAAATGTCACTGCTTTTTACAGAAAAAAAATTGATGAACTCATTGAAAGAAAGCAAGGTCTGACAAAATCTTCGAAAGGTAATGTATATTTGCACTTCGAACCAAATCCAGAAAGAACATTTAATAGAGGATTTACTAATTATTTTATTGATGATAATCTTTTAGAATTGGCAAATTTTGAAACTCCGAAATCTATTGGACAGTTTATTGGGGTTGTTTCAAATATTGATAAAAACAAGATATCAATGGATACCAATGAAGTAATTCATAATGCTGATGGATTATGCTTTTTTACTGAAAATGGGCTGGAAGGTTTTCTTGTCAATAAAGTTGAAAACAAATGGATTACCCCTAACAAACATTTGAAAATTGGAATTGGCACAAAGGTATATCGAAATCAGGATTATGGGTTTGAAAAACTACTCTCCCAAAATAAAACAAAAAGAAAATTACTCGTAGATGTCGAACTCACTATTGATAATCAATATCTGAAAATAAAGTATCTTTTTGAGAATTTGTTTACTGAAAGCCAAATAGTTTTCGAGCATTCTTCAAATCCAAAACAAATTGAAATAATCGAAAATCAATTGAGAAAAACAAACGGTACTCCTTTTGAAGTTAGAAATGTATTTAATAATATTCAAATTCCAATTTTCGTCAAAATATCTGAAATTAATTCAATTAGACGAAAATTACTCAATTCATTAGAAAAAATAATAATTGATACTTATCAAAGAAATTCAACTAAAATTACACTACAAAAAGTAAATTTCCCTGTTGATACTGTTGATTATTCAGAAAACATATCAAATTCTCTTGCCGAAAAATTTTATTTATTACACGGAACTTTCATAAAAGAAAAAGCTTTTGAAATAATCAGCGATAAGAGTAATAAAGTTGTTATGACGACAAAATATTGCATAAATAGAGAAATCGGAGAATGCCCCAAAATAAATAAAAAGAATAATAATTGTAAAGAATATTACCTTCAAAATGCATACAAATGCTATGAAATTGAATTCGATTGTATTGCTTGTCTTATGAAACTACGAGCAACCGATTAGTGAATTAAATTGTTAATTTTTAGTTAAGGCTATTTTATTTTTGATAATTACTCCGTAAGCGAGTATTTTTGTTAACATTTTAATTGAAAATTTGTAAAACTTTAATAAAAACATATGGAAATTTATCTGTTTGTTGTAATTGCGCTGGTTTTGCTTGCGACTACAAATTTATGGGTTGGTGTTGCCAACGATGCGGTTAATTTTTTAGGTTCTGCTGTTGGTTCGAAAGCGGCTCCATTCAGACTGATACTTGCAATTGCTGCTTTAGGTATGCTTGTTGGGGTTACTTTTTCAAGTGGAATGATGGAAGTTGCACGAAAAGGTATTGTCAACCCCGAAATGTTTTATTTTCAGGAAATAATAATTATTTTTCTTGCTTATGCAATTGGCGATCTAATTCTTCTTGATTTATTTAACACATTTGGACTCCCAACTTCTACGACAGTTTCACTCATTTTCGGTCTGTTGGGTGCAGGGGTTGCTGTTTCTATTTTAAAGATTTTAGGGATTGACGGCAATTTGTCTAATTTATATTTGTATATCAACACAGCTCGAGTGTTAACATTCGCTTCAGCAATTATTGTTTCAATTGTGTTGTCATTTATTGCTGGTTCATTAATTCAATACATAAGCAGAATTATCTTTACATTTAATTATGAGAATACTTTTCGTCGTTGGGGAGCTATTTGGAGTGCTTTTGCAGTTACCTCTATTTCATATTTCATATTAATTAAAGGAATTAAGGGTGCCTCTTTCATTACTCCTGAAATTATAGATTGGATTGGGAATAATATTTGGTCTATTCTTGGTGTTTGTCTGGTGTTCTGGACTATTGCATTTCAATTACTAATCTCTTTTACAAAAATAAATATATTAAAAGGTATAGTTTTAGCTGGAACTTTTTCGTTAGCAATGGCTTTTGCTGCCAACGATTTAGTGAACTTCGTAGGTGCACCATTCGCAGGGATTAGTGCGTATATCGCGGCTAATTCATCTGCCAATCCATTTGAAGTTACTATGACTGCACTAACTGAACCATATAAGGCCAATACTTTTTACCTCTTGATTGCCGGTATTATAATGGTTGTTGTGCTTTATTCATCGAAAAAATCGAAAACAGTTACTAAAATGTCGGTTTCTCTTGGGAGTCAAGAAGAAGAAGTTGAACGTTTTCAAAGTTTTGGTATTTCAAGAGGATTAGTTCGATTAGTAATTACGTTTTTTGATATTGTTCAGAAAATTACTCCAGAAGAAGTTCGGAAATATATTGCTTCTCGCTTCGATAAATCACAAATGCCAAGATGGACTGACGAAAAAACACCACCTCCTGCTTTCGATTTAATTCGTGCAAGTGTTAATTTAATGGTTGCTGCTGCATTAATCTCTCTTGGGACTTCTCTGAAATTGCCATTGTCAACTACTTATGTAACGTTTATCGTTGCAATGGGGACAGCATTTTCAGATAGAGCTTGGGGCAGAGACACTGCTGTATATAGAGTATCTGGCGTGCTTACTGTTATTGGTGGTTGGTTTATTACTGCATTTATGGCAGCTTTGATTGCTGCAACAGTTGCTACTGTTATTTGGTTCTTTAGCTTTGCTGGTATGGCTATTATGATTGCTGTTGTTGTTTACTTGGTATTTAGAAACACTATTCTTCATAGACGCCGAGAAAAAGAATTCGAAGAACGTGAAAAAGTTACTTCTAAACATCAAATGACTAAAGAAGAACTATACGAAGCTATTATTAACGGCTGTAGTAAGTTCGCTCATTCTATTTCTGACTTAATTACAAATTGTAATGATGGTGTTGTTCATAACGATTTACGAATACTGAAACTTTGCAAACAAGGAACAAAACAAATTCAAAAAGATGCAGATTTGCTCATTCCTTATATTTCAAAAGCTTTAAAAAAGCTTGATTCTGAGGAACTTAATAAAGCCTACTCTTTTACTGATTTAGTTGGCTATCTTAATGTGCTTGCCTCGCTTTCACGAAGGATGGCTGTTCAGGTATATGACTACTTCGATAACAATCATAAGCTTCTCACAAAAGAACAAATTTTCGAATTATCTGAGACTGCAAAAACTACAAGTAGTATTATTACTTCTATTGCAAATTCTATTATGAATAGAGAATATTTCAATCAAAACATTGATGATAGATTCGAAAATATTCGCACACGTCTTGACCATTTTAAATCCGAACAAGCTAAGAGAATGAACCAAGGTATTTCAACTACCTGGCAAAATCTTCTATATTTAAGTTTTATCGATTATTGCGAACGCTTAGCTCTTAATTCGCTTAAAGTTGGCAAAGCAATGCGGAAATTTTTTGTCGATTAATAACTTATTGCTTTATAAAAGAGGCTGTTTAGTGTTGGTGAAACAGCCTCTTTTTTTTTTTTTATCTATGCTGAACCAATATTCAGGTTATTTTATTATATTGTTTTGTGGTCAAATCCTTCTATATACTGTGTTACGAAGTTCTTTGGCAATCTACGTTTCTTAATTTTATACACTCTATAATAAAACAATGTGCAATAAAAAATAATTTGAAGAATCAAAGTTGTTAGTTCATTTATAGCAAAACTGATTGAATTTTGCATTTGAGTAACTTTCATTATTGCTTGCAAAAAAGGGACAAGTGGAAATATATAAGAGAAGTATTTGATTGCTTCTAACAATTGATTTTGTGGCCAGGCAAATCCTGTGAGCATAAAAAACGGATAACTTGTAAAACCAAGGATTAGAAAAACTGTAATTCTATGCTTGAAAAATGTCCCGACAAATAATCCGAATGAAGCAGATGCCGCAACCCCAAGTGTTGCAATAATTAGTTTGTTTACAAGTGTACTATTGTAATTTACGTGATATAGTGGAGCAAGAAACATAAAATAAACAAGTGCATAAACAATAAAAATCAAAATATAAGAAATCAGTTTCCCAGCAGTAATCAAACTAACGTTTCTTGAAATAAGAAATTGATCACGCCATTTATTCATTCCCCATTCCTTCGCTTGCGAAGCAGCAACACCAATGAGAATAATCTGAGAAATAATTATTATCAAGAGCCCTGGAAGTATTAAATCCCCATAAGTTAAATAAGGGTTGAACAGGTATTGGAAATTAATTTTGACAGGTTGTGCATATCCAATCTCTTGAAGCACAGGTGTACCTTTTTTCATAAGAGCAGAAGCTGTAACCTTAGCACCATATGTTGTTACTATCTGTGAAATAGGCAATCCAATATCACTCAAAACAAGCAATCTCCCAGGATTAATCAGGAGTTGAACAGATGTTTTTCTGCCATATTTCAGATTTTCTGAAAAATTCAGTGGGATTATAATAGCGCCGTGAATATTTTCTTTTGCCATCTCTTTTATAACTTCATCTTCAGAGTGCAATATTTGCTTTATAGAAATATTTTGGTGTGCATCAATCTCACTAACTAAACTACGGGATAAATTCGTGTTGTCTCTGTCAAGTACTGCTATTGGGACATTCTCTTCTGCTTTGTGCAAATATATTGCCCCATACAGTAGAGGATAGGCAATTGGTGCCACAAAGAAAATCAATGCAAGATTTCTGTCCAGGAAAACTTTTCTTAATTCTCTTTTTATGATAGCTAATAACTCTTTCATATTATTTTGTTACCGAGTTTATTTCACGTCTTTGAAATACTTCACGGAACCAATCTCTTATTTTAATTCCGATTGGTCCCATTAGGATAATTATCAATACCCAAATGACTAATCCAATAATTGTTAGTTGAACGTAACCGCGTTCAGGGTTAGAACCAAATAGAAATAATGGAAAAAATGCTTCCAAATAATGAGTAAGCGGTATCAATTCAGCGAATTTACTTATTGCTTCTGGCATTGCCCAACGTGGGAATGTATATCCACTGAATACAAACGAAGGTGCATTGATCACTAAAAGTGCTTGGGCAGCAGTAACCAAATTAGATAAAATGAGTGATAGAAATGTGCCCATTCCAATTGAAGCAATAATATATAAATTTGTAAGCAAAATTATTTTGCAATATCCATCATTGATAGGAATTCCAAGCAGCGGGAAATATACAGAAAATAATATTACTGCAGCCATCAAAGAAAGTAAATAAATTGGCGTTAATCGTGCTAATAGCCATGCAGTTTTATAACCTTTTCTGGGTGTTATTCGACCTGGCGCTGTTTCTTTTTCCTCACGAAATACCCAAATAGATGCAAAACTGCAAGACATTTGTAAAATTGACAGTAGCATACCAGGAAGTAGATAAATTGTATAATTAAAATATGGGTTCCCCGGAGCAAAAATATCAGTAGTTATCGGTGTTGCACGAAACGAAGCCTCTTTTTTACTGAATCCTTTTTCTACAAGTCTTCTAATCTGTATACTTTTCGATTCGTCAAGCAATACTTGTGCTATTGCTTTATAAAGCACTTTGCTATATATCATATTAAAGGCATTAACTACAATATCAGTGTTACCACCTTTCCCTTGTTTGATTTTTTTAGTAAAGTCAGGTTCGAAAATAATTGTTGCAAATGATTGGTTACTTTTGATTAAACTATCTGCTAATTTTTTGTTATTTGTTACCAGACTTACATTAACAGATTCAACCGCATCTAATTTGTTTGTAATTGCTCTCGTAAGTTCAGAACCATCATAATCAACAACTACTACTGGGACTTTCTGCACATCTCCATCAATAAATGCCAAACTAAGCACACTCCACGCAAGCAACGGCATTACTAATGCTATAATTGCAACATGTGGTCTTCTCTTCAATTTACGAATTTCATTAATCAAAAAATAATTATATAGAAACCAAAAATTTCTTCTCATTTTTTATTTTTCTTTGGAATAGTGAAACGGACTGTCATTCCAGGACGAAGCGATTGTATATTATTATCTATCGGTTTCAACTTTACAGTAAAGGAACGAGTTTCAAAAGTTGCTTTGTCTGCATTAATTCTCCAATTGGCATAATCTGCCATCGCTGAAAAATTCACCACTTTGAACTTTGTTTTAATACCCAGTCCATCAATTCTTCCGTCTAACACGTCCCCAATTTTAATATTTTCAAGTTCAAGTGCTGGCAAATTCAGTTCAACCCACACATCTTTGGGGTCAAAAATTGTAATTACCGGATAACCTGTTGCAACAAGTTCCCCCGCATCAACAAACCTCTTTGAAACAATTCCGGAAATAGGACTTGTAATAATTGATTCATCAAGGTACGCTGCTACTTCTTCAAGTGATTCCACTGCACGCCGCAATTGACCACGAGCCATATCCTTTTGTTCAATTCGCGAACCAGTGATTGCCATATCAAGTTGTGCGCGAGATGCTTCTTTCTGAGCGCGAGCAGCATCATATTTTTGTTTTGCTACGTCAAAGTCCTGTGCCGATAATAATTTATCTTCATAAAGTGCTTTCATTCTCTGAAAGGTTTTTTCTGCAAGTTCAAATTGGCTCGAAGCTGCTTCAAACTGACGGCGCGCCATTTCAATTTCTTCCTTTCTTGCACCAGCAATTAACATATTTAATTGTGCACGGGCACTTTCAACAGCACCTTCCGCTTGAAAATACTTTGCTTTCAGTTCTCGGTCTGTTAGCTTTGCTATTGTATCGCCGACGTTTATTTCATCACCTTCGTCTACTTTTATCCAGTCAATTCGTCCAGGAATTTTGGGTGAAACGTCGTATTCTCGCATCTCAACCTGTCCAACTCGAATGAAAGTATTTTCCTCTTTACCCAGTGATAGAATAACTATAATTCCTATGATTATTACAGCGATGGGAATAAAAAGCAAAAATAAAGCAGTTTTCTTTTTCATTTTATCTCCTTTATATTAATTATTTTTTCCCCAAATATTTAGAAAGTAATCGTTATTATTTGTTATCTTACAAATTTGAGCAAGATTTGAATAATACTCTTTCAATGCGCTATTTTTTTTAAGCTTTATTGCTTCAAGTGAGAGTTCTGCGTCCAGCACCTCAATGGATGTTCCCAGGCCAGTTTCATAACGTTTCTCGTTTAGGCGTAAATTTTCGGTCGCTTGTTGAATTGCATCTTCAAGCATCAGATAACTGCTTTCTGCAAGCTTCATCTCCATATAATAATTCCTAACTCCAAGTTCAATTTTCCTTTCTACTTCTTCTGCTAATGAATTATAACTCTCGCTTTCAGCTTTGGCAGCCTGATAATCATTAGTACGCCGCATACCATTGAAAATAGTAAAGCTTGCTCCGATACCGACTGCCCATTTGGGGTCTATTGCCGAACGATAATGGTCGAACACATCATACATTCCAAAGCCATAGATTGTCGGAAAATAGTTTGCCATTTCTGCTTTGGCTTTTGCATCTAATGCTTTTGCTCCAAAACGAACCTGTTCGAGTAACGGATTGTTGTTTTTTGCAATTTCGATGAAATATTCAACGCTTTGTTCAACTGTTTTATATTGTATTGTTTCTGCCAACTGTGAAATTTCATAATTATTCAATAGTGAAGAAAGAGCAATTTTAGCAATTTTCAGCTTTTCTTCTGCTTCAAATGCGTTTCTTTTTGCTTCAGATAATGCAACATCAGCGCGAAGCTTATCATGTGGAGCAATCAGCCCCTGTTTGAGCATTCCCTGAGCGCGCTCGTTGTGTTTTTCAATTGTTCTGAGAGCATCATATCGCACTTGCAGATTTTCTTCTGCAATTAATATATTGATATATGCATTAATTACCTGGCTAACTATTTCAGCAGTTTCTGCATCCATTTTTTTTAGTTCAAGTTCTTTTTGTGCTTTGGAAGCATCAACTCCAGCAGAAATCTTCCCACCAGTAAAAATTGGTTGGTTAACGGTAAATGTTGCTTTTGGAAACGCTCTTTCTTTCAGCGTTTTCTCAAATTCTGGAATTGAGCCATTTAATTTTTCGATTGCACTTTGTTTTATTGCTTGTTGTTGCTCGGCTGTGAGTGGTGCACCAGTTTTTAATAAAGACTCAAAGTTAGAAAATCCGACTTGATTATTCGCTTGGAGCGAAATCATTGCAGAACGAATGGGTGATAAATCAATGATAATATTCCTATTGATATAATTGTACGTAATATCAAAATTAATATTTGGGAAGTACCTACCGTACGCCGATTGAACAGTATTGTTTTTTGCTTCTACGTTTTTCTTCGCCGCTTCAATACCTTTGTTTGTTGAAATCGAGCGATTAATTGCTTCTTTCAATGTTAATTGTGCATTCGCATTATGAAAAAATAGAAGCAAACCAATCAGACATAAAATTTTGTTTTTCATATTTTTTATTTTTGAATAATGAACCATAATTCACACATTTTGTTATTTCAATCCGTAAACAATATAATGAAATAAAGTATCTGTAAGTTCTTCTTTTGAATAGGACAACAAATCATCTGATTTCGAAGCAATCCAAAACCAAACCCCACCGATAATAAACATAGTTGCATCTTTGGGATTCATATCTTTTCTGAAAATATTCGCTTTTATTCCATCGCTTATTAATTCTTCAATTAATTTTTGGGAATTTTCGACAGTTTTAGATAATTTCTCTTTTTTGTTTGAGTTCCAGAAACTGTATTCATAAAGCAAGATTTTAGCGACCGATACATTTGAGAAAATAAGTTCAATAATTTCACCAGTAATTTCAGCAATTTTTTGCAAGGGAGTCATATTTTTTATTTTTTTCATTGCCAGAAGCTTGCTTTCTATACGAGACCACGAACGCAAGAAAATTTCTTCCAGTATTGCTTCTTTGTTTTTAAAATATAGATATATTGTTCCTGCTCCAATACCAGCAATTTCAGCAATTTTGCTAATTTTCGCCTTATGAAATCCTTCGCGTGCAAACACTTGCGAAGCTGCATCCAATATCATATCGTACTTATTATCAATCATAAAAACCAAATGAACACTGAACCATAATTCATTAACATACAAAGTTAAAAATTATTTTTAGAATAAAAAAATATTTTCCATATTTTCAGTTATCCAATAAAAAAGAAAAGAAGGCGGTATTATCTACCATCTTCTTTTATATTAATTACTATGTAGCCGTTATTATTTTCCTAACATTGCTTTGTATGCTTCAACATCCATTAAAGTATCTAACTCAGCAGGATTACTCATTTCAATTCTTATCATCCAGCCTTCGCCGTAAGGGTCTTTATTCACTATTTCAGGGTTGTCATTTAGTGAACGATTAACCTCAATAATTTTTCCACTTACTGGTGCAAACAAATCAGCTACAGTTTTAACAGCTTCAATTGTTCCGAAGGATTGTCCAGCCGATACTTCTGTAATATCATCTGGAATATCTACATAAACAACATCGCCCAATTCACCTTGTGCATGGTCAGTAATACCTATAGTTGCAATATTACCATCAACTTTTATCCACTCATGATCCTGAGTGTATTTTAATTCTTCTGGGAAATTCATAATTAGCTCCAAAAAATGTTATGTAAATTTACACAAAAATACAAACAAAAAACGTAAATTAACAAATAATTAGTTAAAATAATTAATTATAGTGTTAATTGTCGATTAAAAGAAATTTTTATCGAGAAAGCAGTATTTAATTACTATTGATTATGTAAATTAAAAAAAATATTATAATTTTGAATAATTTATATTGCAAAATTGTTTTTGCATTAATAATTGAATTATTAACAAATCAAGTGTAAAGCTATGTCACAAAACAGTTTGAACTTGTCGGAATTATTCCCTTATCCAAGCTATGAAGAATGGAAATCGGCAGCAGTTGAAGCTCTCAAAGGTGCTCCCTTCGAAAAAAAGATGATTACAAACACTTACGAAGGTATCGAACTACAACCGATTTATTCTAAAAGCGATGTTAATGAGTTAGAAAACCTTCTGCATAATTTGCCAGGCGAACAGCCTTTTCTACGTCACACTGAACGATTAGGTTTCAAAATCACTCCCTGGGAAATTGCCCAAGAAATTAATATACCTCTTCCAAATATTTTCAACAATGCGCTTATTGGAGCACTTGAACGCGGTCAAACTCGCGTTGTGATGAAACTTAACGAAAATTTCGCTATAAATCCTCAATCTCAAATTTCTGGCAAAGAGTTGCTCGTTGCTGATTATCAAGATTTCCAAAATGCTGTTAAAAACATTAATTTTGAATGTGCTTCTCTGAAAATCAAACCAAATAGCCTTGGTCTTGAATTAGCTGCATTGATAATTGCCTATATTCAAAAAAATAAATTCGACAAATCTAAAATTAATATCAGCTTCGGTATTTCACCTCTGGCTCAGCTTAAAAATTATGGTAAATCGCTTGTTGCCATTTCTAAACTAATTGATGATGCTGAACAACTAATACGTTGGAAGAAGGCAAACAGTATTAATGCAAAAGTCATTGCAATCGATGGTGAAACTTACTTAAATGGTGGTTCGAGCTCAGTTCAGGATGTTGCATTCTCTCTTGCAGAAGCTACATTTATTGTCTGCGAGCTTATTCAGCGTGGCCTTTCAATTGATGATATTGCTCAAAGCATTGAATTTGATTTCGCTATTGGTCCGAAATTCTTTACGGAAATTGCTAAATTCAGAGCGGCCCGTATTCTTTGGGCAAAAATCGTTGAAGCATTTGGTGGTAATGAAGAATCACAAAAAATGTTTATTCACGCTTCCACTTCTAAAATTAACAAAACTATATTCGATCCAAATGTTAATATGTTAAGAGTTACAACCGAAGCACTATCAGCAGTTTTAGGCGGTTGTCAGTCAATAAGTGTTGATGCTTACGACGAAGCAATTGGAATCTCGGGCGACTTCTCTAATAGAATAGCTCGTAATGTTCAGAATATTCTTTATCACGAAACCCACTTAATCGATACAATAGACCCAGCAAGCGGTTCTTGGTATCTCGAAGTGCTTACAAACCAGATTGCTCACAAAGTGTGGGATTTATTCCGCGAAATCGAAAGAAAAGGTGGTATTTTAGAAGCTTTAAAAACTGGATTTATCCAGGAAGAAATCAGAAATACAGCTGAAAGCCGCAAAGCTAACATTGCTTCTCGTCGCGATACTCTTTTAGGAACAAATAAATATCCTAATCTTAAAGAAAAACCAGTTACAACTCTTCTTGATATTCCACAATTGGAAATTGACAAACATCTGAAAAAATATGCCGAAAAATGTACTAACCCTGCTTGCGAAGCCGCTACAAATGAATATCGTAAAACTATTTATAATGAAAGAAATAAATCATTAGAAAAAGCTATTGCTGCTTTCAACGAATGCACTACAATTGGGCAGCTTATCGAAGCAACAGGTGCTCTCAACTCTGATGATATTCAAGTTGAGCCTATTGTCCCATACCGTATGGGAACTATTTTCGAAGAATTACGAAAAGCTTCATCTAAGGCTAATCCACAATTGATTAAGATTTGTCTTGTAAACTTCGGTCTATTAAAAGAATACAAAATCAGGAACGATTTCTCAGCAGACTTTTTCCAGGTTGCTGGTCTTGATATTGTTAATACTGATGGAGCTATGAACCCAGACGAAGCAATAGAACAAGTAAAATCAACTGATTATAAAGTTTATGTGATTTGTTCAACTGACGAACGATATGCTGAGTTTGTTGAAGATTTTGCAAGGAAGTTCAAACAGATTAAACCAAACGCTAAACTTATTTTAGCCGGTTATCCTACTGAGCTTGTTGAGAATTTCCGTTCTGCTGGCGTTGATGATTTCATTCATATTAAGACTAATATTTATGAATTTCTTTCTGCTTTGATGAAAGAAATTGGAATTTTGAATTAATTTGGAGTGTGAAATATGAAAACACCTGATTTTTCAAATATGGAACTAAATCTGAATTCTAACCGAATTGTCTTTGATACTTGGCGACAAAAAGCAGAGAATGAATCTGGAAAATCGCTTGATGAATTAATTGTAAATACGCTTGAAAACATTGATATTTATCCGATATATACATTAAATGATATTAAGGATTTCGAGCATCTTAACTATACTGCAGGAATTCCTCCCTATTTACGCGGACCATACCCGACAATGTATGTGGCTCGTCCTTGGACAATTCGCCAATACGCTGGATTTTCAACTGCAGAGGAAAGTAATGCTTTCTACCGCCGTAATTTAGCAGCAGGTCAGAAAGGTTTGTCCGTTGCATTCGACCTTGCTACACACCGCGGCTACGATTCAGATCACGAACGCGTTGTTGGCGATGTTGGTAAAGCAGGTGTTGCAGTAGATAGTATCCTTGATATGAAAATTTTGTTTGACGGGATTCCTCTCGATAAAATTTCTGTTTCTATGACGATGAATGGTGCAGTTATTCCTGTGATGGCTTTCTATATCGTTGCTGCATTGGAACAAGGTGCTAAACTTGAACAACTCTCCGGCACAATACAGAACGATATTTTGAAGGAATATATGGTTCGAAATACCTACATCTATCCACCCGAAACATCAATGAGAATTATCGCTGATATTTTTGAGTTTACTTCGAAATTTATGCCTAAATTTAATAGCATTTCTATTTCTGGCTATCATATGCAAGAAGCAGGTGCAACAGCCGATCTTGAAATGGGCTATACTCTTGCTGACGGTCTCGAATACGTTCGCACGGGACTTAAAGCAGGAATTGATATAGATGCTTTTGCTCCTCGACTATCATTCTTCTGGGCTATTGGAATGAATTACTTTATGGAAATTGCAAAAATGCGTGCTGCGCGCGTTCTCTGGGCAAAAATCATTAAGCAGTTTAATCCGAAAAATCCTAAATCGCTTGCTTTGAGAACACATTCACAGACTTCCGGTTGGAGCTTGACCGAGCAAGATCCATTCAACAACGTTGCTCGTACTTGTATTGAGGCTATGGCTGCTGCTTTGGGACATACTCAATCATTGCATACAAATGCTCTCGACGAAGCAATTGCTCTGCCAACTGATTTCTCTGCTCGTATTGCTCGCAACACTCAGATTTATCTCCAAGAAGAAACAGGTATTTGTAACGTTATCGATCCTTGGGGCGGTTCCTATTATGTTGAAATGCTAACAAAACAACTTATGGATAAAGCTTGGGGACATATTCAAGAAATTGAATCGCTCGGCGGTATGGCTAAAGCTATCGAATCTGGTATTCCAAAAATGAGAATCGAAGAAGCAGCAGCTCGCCGCCAGGCACGTATTGACAGTGGTCGTGAAGTTATTATTGGTGTGAATAGATATAGACTAGAAAAAGAAGAACCTATCGAAATCCTTGATATTGATAATTCCGCTGTACGTGAACAGCAAATTAAGAGACTGCAAGAACTTAAAGCAAACCGTAATCAAGCGGGAGTCAATGAAATTTTGGATAAAATTACAGAATCTACTGCTTCAGGCAAAGAAAACTTGCTTGAATTGGCAATCGAAGCCGCAAAACGTCGCGCCACTCTCGGTGAAATCTCTTATGCTATCGAAAAAGTATGTGGTCGCCACGTGGCTACTACACGCACAATTTCAGGAGTGTATAGTTCTGAATATGCAGAGAAAAATGCAATTGAAGAAGTTCGTCGTATGACTGATGAATTCGAACGGCGTGAAGGACGTCGTCCAAGAATTTTGGTTGCAAAAATGGGACAGGACGGGCACGATCGTGGTGCTAAAGTTGTTTCTACTGCCTATGCGGATATGGGATTTGATGTGGATGTAGGTCCTCTTTTCCAAACTCCACAGGAAACAGCCAAGCAGGCAGTTGAAAACGATGTCCACGTTGTCGGTGCTTCTTCTTTGGCTGCTGGTCATAAAACTTTGATACCTCAATTAATTGAAGAATTGAAAAAATACGGTCGTGAGGATATTATCGTTATTGCTGGCGGTGTTATTCCTCAGCAGGATTACGAATTCTTATATAAAGCCGGTGTGGCAGAGATATTTGGACCGGGAACTAACATTCCATATGCAGCAAAAAAAATTATGGAACATTTGTTCGAGAGATTTAACGATTAGAAATTAAAGTAAACAAATAATTATCAATTTTTGAATAAGCAAGAGCTCAGTAGAGTCTCTTGCTTTTTATTTATTTTTTAGCTCATTTTTGTCAATTATTACCGCAATCATAGCATCACCTGTTACATTGATCACGGTTCGCATCATATCAAGTGGTCTGTCTATTGCTAAAATCAATGCTAAACCTTCAATTGGTATTCCAACTGCATTTAACACGATTACAAGCATAACAACTCCCGCTCCTGGGACGGCTGCTGTACCAATTGAAGCGAGCGTTGCAGTAAAAAGTATTGTCAATAGACTAACAAACGTCATCTCAATTCCAAATACTTGAGCAATGAATACTACTGCAACTGCTTGATAAAGACTCGTACCATCCATGTTAACTGTGACACCTATCGGTAAAACAAAACTTGCTACTTCATTCCGAACTCCAAGCCCTTTTTCCACCTGTTCCATTGTTACAGGCAATGTAGCTGCACTCGAACTCGTAGAAAATGCCACAAGATGCACCGGAAACATCTCTTTGTAAAAAATTTTGAATGGCATTTTAGCAAATATTCTCAATAGAATTGGATAAAAAACAAAGCCTACAAATAATAGCCCAACTATTACCACCAAAGCATAATAGCCCAATGTTTCGAATAGTCGAAGCGATTGAGCAGGATTATCGCCAGAATAATCGACTATTAGCCCAGCCAACAATGCCATTACTCCAATTGGAGCAAAATACATAATAAAATCAATTATTTTAAGAATTATTTCATTTAAACCTGAAACGAAATCTCTGACAAGTTCTACCTTTGAATTTTTCAACAATACAATTGCAACTCCAAACAAAATTGCGAAAAATATTACCTGTAACATATTGGAATTGCTTGATGCAGAAGCAATGATATTCTCTGGGACAATATCGACAATAAATTTTAGAGATCCATCAGACTTAGTGCTTTCTATTGCATCTGTTTTAGTCTCTAAAACTTGTGAATATTTACTTAGCAGTTCTACTCTTTTCTCTTCTGGGAATGATTGACCAGGTTCGAATAAAGTTACAAGCATTAAACCGATTGATACTGCCATTATTGTTGTGAAAATGTAGAAGGTAAGTGTTTTAAAACCTATCCGCGATAGCTTTGTAATATCCGATAATCCAGAAATTCCTGTAACAAGTGAGGCGAAAATAAGGGGTATTGCGACAAGCTTTAGCAGTTTGAGAAAAATTATTCCAAATGGTTTCAACCAATCTTCAACAATCCACCCAGTATTGGTAGAAACAGCAACAACACCAACAATTGTACCTATAAGCATCCCGGTTAGAATGTGAGCGTACAAAGGTATCTTTTTCATTCTGAGCGTGTTAAGTTCGACAACTGAAATGTAAAATAATAATATTTAAGTACGAAAAAAAAGAAAATTAAGGAATAATTATTTCGCCAAGAGATATTTTTTTTAAGACTTCAGGATATAATTTATGTTCAATTTTAAGCACCCTCTCTGCTAAGCTTTCAGGTGTATCATCGGGGTAAACTTCGACTCCCATTTGCATAAGAATTCTGCCTCTATCGTATTCTACGTTCACTAAATGAACAGTTGCGCCGCTAACTTTTTCCCCTGCTTCGATCACTGCCTTATGAACATTAATTCCAAACATTCCTTCGCCCCCGAATTTAGGCAACAGTGCAGGATGAATATTTAGCACACGTCCGTGGAAATGGTCTATTACAGATGGAGCTAATTTTTTCATATATCCAGCTAAAACTAATGTATTAACTCTATATTTATCAAAAACTTCTATAATCTGCTCGTTAACTTTTCCTGGATGAGTTTTTTCACTTACGTGAAATGCAGGAATTCCTTCTTTGCGGGCTCTTTCCAGTGCCCCTGATTGGGAATTGTTTGAGATAACAGCGCATAGATGTGCTTTCAAATATCCAGATTTGACACTATCAATTATTGCTTGCATATTTGTGCCACTATGCGAGGCAAGAAAACCAAGGCGAAGCTCAATCATTTTATTCTTTTGGAATATTCGTTCAAAAATTTCTTCTCATAATAAGACAAAGATTCTTTCCCTTTTTCGTTGATTTTGTCAAGTATTTGATTTAATTTTTCTTCGTTCTCTTCTTCATTATCCGAAAGTTCGCAGTAATCTTCTTCATATTTGTGATAAATTTGGGAAATATTCATATTTAATGTTTTTTTTGCGGCAACTATTTCTTCTGGTTCTGGGACGTTAATTTTAACTTGCCTTTGCTTTGATGAATTTATTTCGACTTCTCTTTTTTCTATGTATTTTCTCATATTTCGAATTGGTATATAAACAAGAAAACCAGATAGCACACCAAACATTATTGGGAAAGTGTAATACAATTGTTGTGGATTTGCAACATAGTTTATCATTATCCACAAACTTGCAATTAGTATAGCAAATGTTGATACTGTGAGAGGATTTTTTTTAGAAAGCTTTTCTTTTGGCATTATCAGAGTAACAAGCGTTAGAATGAAAAATCCTATAGTTTCGCTACCACTTATGTAAATATCTTTATTCCAAAGTGATAAAGTTATTAGCAAACCATTTAATACAGATACCATAAATAAAAAAATCGGATAAAGATATTTGTTCAAGTAGTTTTCTAATTTAGTCGATAAAAATATTAAAATTGGTGCAAGAATAAAGATAAATAAATTATCTTTCAATATTAATGGGAAAGTGATGAGTTGCCAGAAATGATAATTATGCGAAATTTCCTTAGGATTTAATAACAACAATTCGCCTAAATTCAGATTTAGCACTAAATTGACCAGATTTGCGATAATAATTACAAGCAATAATATAAAAGAAAAAGATTTTATGGTTCGAATTTTAAACATTATTTTAAGCTATCCAAAATTTCATCAACTTTTTCAACAGTTAAATTTTCATAAAAATCTTCATTAATTGCAATCATCGGGGCACCGCCACAGGCACCCATACATTCGACTTCTTCCAATGAAAATTGGCCATCGCTCGATGTTTCATTGTTATTTAAATTTAACTTTTTTGAAATATGATCATATATTTCCTGACCACCACGAAGCATACACGAAACATTTGTGCATACCTGTACGTGATATTTACCGGGCTGCTTTTTGTGGTACATCGTGTAGAACGAAACCACTCCTTCAACAGTTGAAAGTGGAACATCCAGCAATTCTGATACATATTTCATTATATCTTTCGATATCCAGCCAAATTTATTTTGAGCGAGCCACAGAACACCCATTAATGCTGCCTGTTGCTGTGGATATTTTTGCTTTAAGTTTTCGACTTTTGCTAATTCTCCATCATTAAATTTTATTTCCATTTTTTATTATCCTTTTTTTATTCTACGAATAAAAAGCTTAACAGATAACCAATGTTTTAAAGCAGTCATGATTTTATGAAGATTCGAAACCCTAATTCTTTTAGAAAAAACATCAAATTCATTAAGTTCAATTTTTTCGAGCAAGCGATAATATATTGCGTCCATTATTTCGGCAGAAACTATTGTAGGTTTTTCATCGGGTCGTAAAAATTGTCTTGCACGATGGAAATATTCCCTTGCTCGCATCGCTTCAAAGTTCATAAGTTCAATAAAGTTCTCATTATACACTTCGTTATACAAATCTTCTTCCGTATAATTAAATCGTATTAAATCTTCTTGTGGTATATATATATATCCTCTATTTTTATCTACTTTCACATCTCTTAAAATGTTTGTAAGTTGAAGCGCATATCCTAAATTAATTGCATAGTTTTTTGTTTCTTCATACTTATATCCAAAAATTTCAATACTAATTAGTCCAACTACACTTGCAACACCATATAAATACTCTTTAAGTTCTTCAAAAGTTTCATATCTTTTTTTGTATAGGTCTCTTCGGCATCCATCAATTAAAGTTAAAAAATACTGCTTTGGGATTGCAAATCTATCAATGGTCTTAATAAATGGAGCCAGTAGCGGTGTAGTAATCGAATTATTATATAATTTTTCTATTTCATTTTCCCACCAATTCAATCTTTCAAGTTTCTTCTGTATTTCCTTTGGATGATTGTTTGGTGAACTATCAACAATTTCATCGATATAACTGCAAAAGGCATATATTGTATTCATGGCATTTCTTTCATCTTTGGGTAATATGGAAAAAGAATATAGAAAGCTCGACTTTTCCTTTTTAGGAACTTCTGCGTTTTCATAGTTTGCCAATATTTCTGGTGTTATTATTTCCATTGTTTTATTGCGTTTAAAATAATTTTTATCTTATCTTTTCCATTCAATTTTGGACGATGAAACAAAATATCACTTTTAAGACGAACAACTTTTTCAAGAATTATTGTTCCACCTGAAATTATCATTGCAAGTTCAAATCTTAGTCTTTTCGAGTGGACCAATTTTAATATTTTTTCTCCTTCTTTGAATAAATTATAGATCAGTAAATATAATTTATTCAAAGAATTAAACAAAATAAATTTATTTTTATCTTTTGTGAAATCATCAATTGTAATATTTGGAATTAAATTATTGGGTATATAAATTCTCCCTATTTCAATGTCTACCGACATATCCTGTAAAAAATTTACAAGTTGTAAACCAGTGCATATACAATCAGAATATACTTTGGTTGCTTGATTATATTCGCCAAAAAGTCGTAGAACTAATTCTCCGACTGGATTAGCAGAATATTGGCAATAATCAAGCAACTCTTCAATGCTTTCGGGCTGGGAAAAATTTATATCTTTTTTGAATGCAGCAGTTAATTTAACAAAAGGTTCTCCTGGAAGATTCAATTCATTTACTGTGTTGGATAAAGCCAGAAACAAAGGATTAAAAGAATTAGATTGGAATTTTTTATTTGCGCTATCAGCTAAAAAGTTAAGTAAATTTATTCCCAAATCTTTATTTCTTGTACCAACAACATCGCCAAGGTCGTCTGCTATTCTACAATAAGCATATATCGAATAGAAATGCTTTCTAATCGTAGAAGGAATTGCAACCGAAGCTACTGGAAAATTTTCATAGTGACCCAAGGCAACCTTTTTACAAAAATTGTATGCATCATCGAGATTATTTGTCCTAAATTTACCTCCATTTTCAGTTAGCAACTCGACTATGTCATTTTCGCTTAGTTTCATCTCATTCATTTACAAATTTGGGTAAGGTTACAAAGAACTTTGTACCAACTCCAACCTGACTTTCAACCGATATTCTTCCGTTTGATTTATCAAGAAGTTCTTTGCATAGTATCAAACCAAGTCCTGTCCCTTTCTCGTTTTGTGTCCCAAGTGTTGTATAATGTTTATCAATTCTGAAAAGTGATTTTATTGCATTTTCGTCCATTCCAATCCCATTATCTTCGATACAGAATGTAACAGTATCACTAAAGATTTCTTTAATGTATAGTTTCACATATCCATCAATGTCAGTAAATTTTATTGCATTAGAAATAAGATTTCTCAAAAGAGTTTGAAGCATATTTTTATCAGCCAACACATATATTTTTTCGTCAATTTCATTTATTAATTTTATACCTTTTCTATTTGCCTGATGAGAAGCTAAATTCAAATTGACATCAACATTTCTTTTTAGATTTAACGGCTCGACATTAATTTCTGACAATCCACCTTGCAATTTAGACCATTCAAGTAAATTTATAAGTAATTCATATATATTTTTAGCTGATGTATTCAATGCATCAGACATAATAACAATTTCTTCTTTTGTCAAATCATCGATATCTTTGCTAATTAATTCCGTAAGTCCCATAAATCCAGTAAATGGACTTTTTAAATCGTGAGCAATTATTGAAAAGAGCTTGTCTTTGCTTTGGTTGATATTTCTTAACTGTTCTGCGGAAACAATAAGTTCATAATTTAAATCCATTATTTCATTGGCGAGCTGTTCGATTTTCGCTTTCGACGATTTTAGTTCAGCAATTAATTTTTCTCTTTCTTGTTCGTATTCTTTCTTTTCGGTTATGTCTTTCAGCACACCTTCGTAGAACAATACCCTTCCAGATAAATCACGAACTGCTCTTGCACTATCTTGCACCCAAATAACTTTTCCAGTTGGTGTTTTCATCTGAATTTCTGAATAAACTACGTTATTTTTCTCAATTGTCTGCAACCATTTTTCTCTATCGTCGGGAATTAGATACAATTCTTTACCATTAATGGTATTAAGTTCTTCTTTTGAGGAAATACCAAGCATTTTTAGCAGTTCTTGATTGCCATCTATAAATTTTCCATCAGGTGTAGTAATATAAAGTCCTAACGGAATTCGCTCAAATAAGCTTCTATATTTCGCTTCGTTTTCTGCAAGTTTAATTTCGGCTTTTTTTCTTGCAGTGATGTCGTGAATAATACCTTCGTAGCCGATTTTTTTATTTGCAGAATTATATCGTAAATTACATACAATTAAGCAGCTTAATATTTCACCATTTTTATTTAATAATTGAGCTTCGAAATTATTCACGTAGCCATTGTTTTCAATTTCATTAATAAAGCTCATTCTATCGGTGTAATTTGCAAATAACTCTCTTATATTGATTTTTTCAATTTCTTGTTTTTCATAACCCAATAATTTCAGCATAGATTTGTTGCACCCTTGAATTACTCCGTCTGTATTTGTATAGAAAATTGCATCGAGCGAATTTTCAAATAGTTCGTAATATCTTTCTTGTGCTTGTTTTAATGCCCTTTGGGATTCTTCTAATTTACTTTCAACTTGAATTCTATTGACTGTATTAAGAACTACCGATGGAAGAAAATCTAAAAAATTCATATCCTTAACAATATAATCTCTTGCACCTCGCTTCATCATTTCTACTGCAACGTGCTCATTCCCAAAAGCAGTCATAGTAATGAATTCTACATTGTAACCTTCTCGACGGAGTTCATCGATTACATCGAAGCCATTCATATCTGGCAAATTGTAATCAAGGAGAATTAAAGGAGTGTCCAGGGTTTTGTATATTTCTATACCTTCCTTGCCAAGCATAGTGGAATATACTTCAAATCCCAACTTTCTTAATGACTCCTGAATTATTATCAGTTGATTATCGTCATCCTCGATTACTAATATTTTTATATCTTGATTAACCTGACTATTGCTGTTGTTTCTCATAACACGATAAAAGAAAAATCAATAATAATAAACGAAATATATATAAATTATCCAAATATAATAAAAAAACAATACTGAAATTATAAGATTTTTCATTTTTGGAACAAATTTTGTGCTTAAAAAATAAATATGAGGAGTATTTATGAAAAACGAGAGAGTAAACGTAACGAAGCCATATCTCCCGCCACTAAATGAGTTTATTCCATTTTTAGAGGATATTTGGGAAGAAAAATGGCTAACAAATAATGGGAAGTATCATCAATTTTTCGAGGAAGAATTAGCACGTTTTCTTGGAGTAAAACACATTTCTCTTTTTTCGAACGGGACATTAGCTTTAATCACAGCTTTGCAAGCATTGCGAATTAGCGGTGAGGTTATTACAACTCCATTTAGCTTCGTAGCAACAACCCATTCTTTGTGGTGGAATAATATTAAACCTGTTTTTGTTGATATAGAGCCAAATTCTTTCAATATTGACCCGAACAAAATTGAGGCTGCTATTACCCCAAAGACTTCCGCTATTTTGCCTGTGCACGTATATGGCAATCCTGCGGATGTCCATTCAATACAAACTATAGCAGATAATTATGGTCTTCACGTTATCTACGATGCGGCTCACGCTTTTGGTGTTAAACTCAATGGCAATTCTATTCTCAACTTTGGCTCACTTTCTATATTAAGTTTTCACGCAACAAAAGTATTTACTACTTTCGAGGGTGGAGCAATTATTTCACATGACCATGCAATGAAGAAACGCATAGACAATTTGAAAAATTTTGGCTTTGCAGGCGAAACAACTATCGTTGCACCAGGAATTAACGCAAAAATGAATGAATTTCAAGCTGCTCTCGGTCTGTTACAACTTAGATATGTTTCCGAAGCCATCGAAAAACGTCGTATTGTAACAAATCGTTATCGCAATCTTTTAGAAAAAATTGCAGGTGTTTCGTTCCTTAGCGATTTCCCAAATGTTGAGCACTGCTACTCTTATTTTCCTGTTTTAATAAACTCCGAAATTTGTGGGAAAACAAGAGATGAAGTATATGAAAAATTAAAGGAATTTAATATTTATTCACGCAGATATTTTTATCCATTAATTAGCAATATCCCAACTTATCGCGGGCTTGAAACTGCAAAACCTGAAAACCTTCCTATAGCAAATATAGTTGCTAATCAGGTATTGTGCTTACCACTATATTCTGAAATAGGTGATAAGGTTGATTATGTTGTTGACAAATTAATTGAAATATTGAAAAAATAATGAATTATTTTTAAAATATTTCTTTAATAAATACTTCTAAAAATTGCTATTTTGGATATTTTTGTGGAGGTATATTATGTTAAAACTCACTTATGTTAGTCATTCTACTTTTATTTTAGAAGATGGACAAAATACTCTTGTTATTGATCCATTTTTCAGTGGAAATCCAACTGCAAACATATCAATCGATAGCATCAAACCTAACTTCATTGTTCTTACACACGCTCACGGCGACCACCTTGGAGATGCTTTGTCTTTAGCTAAAAAGCACGGTTCTCTGATTATCGCTGTTAACGAATTAGCTAATTACTGTGCGGCCAACGGTTGCAAAGCACACAATATGCATATCGGTGGTGCTTACAATTTCTCATTCGGTAGACTAAAATTTACAATTGCTCATCACGGTTCTTCCACAAATGACGGGCAATATATGGGCGAACCTGCTGGCGTCATAATAAATATTGGTGGTAATGTGGTCTACCACACCGGCGATACAGGTTTGTTCTACGATATGAAGCTCATTGGCGAACTCAATTCTATTGATATATTATTAGCTCCTATTGGTGATAATTTCACTATGGGAATTGACGATGCAGTTCAGGCAACAAAATTTGTTGACCCGAAATTAGTAATTCCAATGCACTACAATACATTCCCTGTAATTAAAGCTGATCCGAACGAATTTAAATCGAAAGTTGAGAAAATTGGTAAAAAATGCGTTGTGATGCAATATGGAGAAACAATTGTATTTGATGAATAATTAGGAGAATTAGATGCAAATTGAGGCAATTCAAAACGCTTTGAAGGAAACAAATATTGATGGGTGGCTATTCTATGATTTTCATAATCGTGATGCAATTGCTCATAGAATTTTGAAAATTGACACAAATCGTTTTACATCCCGCCGGTGGTTTTATTATATTCCTGCCGAAGGAACCCCCAAAAAATTAGTTCATAGCATTGAAACTTATAAGCTTTCTCATCTTCCAGGCGAGCAATTTGTATATCTGCCTTGGGAGCAACAGCACGAATATTTACGGCAAATTCTCGTTGGCGCTCGCAAAGTTGCAATGCAATATTCACCAATGAACGCTATCCCTTATGTTTCGATTGTTGATGGTGGGACAATTGATCTTATTCGTAGTTTTGGCATTGAAATAGTTTCCAGTGCCGATCTTGTTTCTTTATTTGAATCTCATCTTTCTAATGAAGATTTCGAATTTCACAGCAAAGCGGGAATTATTATGCAGCAAATTAAAGACGCTGCATTTAAAGAAATTGCCAATAGAATTAAATCTGGGAATCCACCAAAAGAATATGAAATCCAGCATTTCATGCATAATCTAATGCGAGACAACAATCTTATTTGGGGCGATGGCCCTGTCGTTGCTGTTAATGAACACGCTGCCGACCCGCATTTTGAACCAACTCCCGAAAATAGTTATTCTATGCAGGTTGGAGATTTAGTTCTTATTGATTTATGGGCAAAACTTAACAAACCAGGAAGCATATATTACGACATTACATGGATGGGCTATATTGGCGAAACAGTTCCTGATAAAATCCAGAATATTTTCTCGGTAATTGCTCTTGCTCGCGACACAGCTTACAATTTAGTGACAGAACGATTCAATAACAATACGCCTGTCTATGGTTGGGAAGTAGATAAAGCTTGTCGAGAAGTTGTTGAAAATGCTGGTTATGGTAAATACTTTATTCACAGAACAGGTCATAATATCGGCGAAGAAGTCCACGGAAACGGTACTCATATTGATAATCTCGAGACTAAAGATTTACGTCGTATTATCCCAGGTTCTTGTTTTTCAATCGAACCTGGTATTTATATGCCTGACGAGAAAATTGGTTTTCGTACAGAAATTGATGTTTTTGTTACTGATGAAGGCAGAGTAGAAGTGGTAGGCGACATTCAACAAAAGGTAATTCCTATTATGAAATTACAATAATTGACAATATTGTTTGTAGAGGTGCAATGCATTGCGTCTCTACGAAAGACTGAATAATAAACACAGAATTCTAAATTTAACAAAGATGCTTGCCTCTACATAGGCAAGCATCTTCATATTTTAATTGAATATTTAATCTAAAATTTTAATTAACTTTTATTTTTAATCTGTTTTATTGCCTCTTTTGCCGCTTTTAGTAATGGTTCAGCAGATAGTTTATTCCTAACTGCACCAATCATCCATACCTCAGGTGTCAATCTTCCTTGAACACACATTCTATACATCTCTTCGCCTAAATTTTTACCCTTTATGTCTTCCGCAATTTGAAACTCTATTAAGTGTCCTAACGGATAAGCTGAAAGATACAATGGATAATCAATCATATGTGAATAAATTGCAAGTATTGGTTGATCTTTAATACCGAAAACGGGTGCATAATACGAATTCCAAACATCCTTTGCAATTTCGATAACTTTTTGTTTTAACTGTTCTTCATTTGTATTCGGGTTATCATAGAGCCATTTCCAAACTCGCATATCTACAAGCGACACACCCATAATCTCATATGTTGCCCAGGCAGCATCGAGCACATCCAATATTTCTTTTTCTTTATTTGTATTCTTTATGCCTAATAAAGGTAAATCTCTGGATTGAAAAGTAAATGCCCATGCTTCTGTAAAAGCAGTATTTGGAACACCATTCAGTAAGTAATAATCAACGTCGTAAAGTGTTAACGTTTGTTCAACGTTGTGTCCTAATTCGTGTATTGCTATATTGTAACCTTTATAATCCATTCCGCTTTTGCCAATTCGAGTGCGGAGGTGAGCTTTATCGCCACGCATCTGCGCTCCCCAAGCATGTCCAGCACCACGCGAAGGATCAACAGTAATTCTTGAAGCAATTTCTTTTGCTTTTTCTGTTTTAAACCCAAGTTTTGTTAAGATATTTGGTATATCTGCTTCCAATGCTTTTGGATTAGGATATTTTTTCGAAGTAATTTTTGTCAATTCATCTTGATTAAGCAATGAACGGGATTTAAAACCATCATACCAAATATCAAAAGGTTCAAGTTCACGCCCCAGACGTATTTTAATTATTTCACCTATTTCTTTAAATACTGGATTTGAGCAGTAATCGACAAACATCTTTTCCACTTCTTCTTGCGGAATTTCCATCTCTTTTTCAAATTTTGCTTTAATGTAAGTAGGGAAGAGGGGATTATATTTGTCAATTTCTTTCAAAGCTTTGAAATTTTGAAGCAAATGATAATATCTTGTATTTGGCTCGCTTTTCAAACTTACTTCTTTATTGTCTTGGTACACTTTATTTGAAAATGGGTTCCATTTATATTTATCGCTATTTACAACATCTTGTGGGATTGATTGCTCGATAATGCGCAACATAACTTGATAAATCATTTTTTGTTTGTTTAATGGATTTTCTTTCCCATATTGTGCTTTAATTTCATCTCGCAAATTCCAGTGGCTAATTAATTTCATATCTTCGGGGAAATATGTGTTCATATTGTCATCGACAAGATATCCAGCCATTATATTATAATTACTTATATAATTATCAGCATTTGCCATAGCTTCCGACGATTTTAACAGCAGATTTGCCGGTATATTTACTGTAAATAAATCGCCCATTCGTGCATAAGCCCACTGCTTGCGTGTCCAGTTTTTCCCAAGTTTATTTTTTTCTTGTAAACTATAATATGGGAAATTAAGAGCAATGTAATATGCTATCTTGTTTTCAAAAAAGTCTGCTGTTAAGTGTGCCGATGGCTCATATCCTGAAACCATCAAATCAAGAGGTGTTACCTCACCTTCATCGATATGCACGGGTTTTTTCAAATCGAGTGAAATCCTGTTGAAATTGCCTAATAAGGTTTCCCAATGTTTCGAGAAACTATTAAATACAGCATCTAATTCTTTTTCGTTTCCGATAAAATTTTCCAGACAGAATTTTTCAAATTCACTCTCACTTCCATTCCATAATTTTGCAACAACATTCACACCGCGTTCAATCCGTTCTTTTTGGCTTTCACCATATTTTGTAAGCAAATCTTTAATAACCTGCTCGATTTTCTGCTTGGAAATTTCACTTTTTTCAACAGTATTTTCAGTATTTTTGCCGCAAGAAATTATCATTGTTGCTATTCCAAATATCATAAATAAAACTATTATAGATTTTTTCATAAAAGCCTCAAGTTTATTAGAACAAACAATAAATTATCTTATAAAATAATGAAAAATAAATGAATTTTGGCATAGAAATGTTAGTCATTGAGAAGTTCATCTATCTTTTTTTTCATTCCATCGAATTCCTCGCGAACAAACAGCCGTGTGAGAAATCTTACTTTACCTTGTTTGTCGATTATTACGTTGCGGGTAACCCCTGCTCCTTTTTCCGCATACAATTCAAAAATCTTGCCGTCTTCATCTAATAAAATTGGATAACTAACTTTAGTCTTTTGAATGAATTTCTCGATAGTTTCTCTGTCTTCTTTAAAATCAATACCAAAAAGTTTGAAACTATGATTTTCTTTATGCACTTTCCAGATTTCTTCTTCAATGAAAGGCATTTCCTTCAAGCATACACTGCACCAACTTGCAGTAAACTGTAGCATAATAACGTTCCCACGTAAGTCTCGGAGCTGTTTCGTTGTTCCATCTAAAAACTTCAAAGTAAAATTCGGAGCTTCATCGCCTATTTTCACCCTGTGCTGTGGGTCAACTTTCTGGCAGAATAAGTTTAATGATAATGCAAATAATCCAAAAACAATTATTTTAATTAATCTTAGCATTTCTTATTCAATTACAAAATTTGAAGTGCTTTTGAATAATATTCAGCTTTGTTTCTTACACGTTCGAAATAATCACCGCTACCATCTGGATAAATTATTGCTCTCGATACATTTACAACTGCTGGCGAATTCCCATTGGCTTTAAGCACACTATCAATATTACCACCTTGTGCACCTATACCAGGAATTAGAAGCAGATGTCGTGGAACTAATTTCCTAATTTCTCCAATTTCTTCTGGATGAGTTCCCCCGACAACATATCCAGTTTGCTCAAAATTGTAGCTAACAGATGTCTTTTTGATTACCAGTTTATATAGCTCTTCATTGTTGATTTTTTGCTTTTGATAATCAAACGCTCCTTGATTAGATGTTAAAGCTAAAATGAAAATAATTTTGTCCTTATAATGGAAAAAAGGCGATAGTGAGTCATATCCCATATATGGATTTACGGTAATTGAATCGGCATTAAAGTAATCGAAAATGCTTTTTGCGTATGCCATAGATGTATTGCCAATATCACCTCTTTTTGCATCGGCTATCACAAAATGAGAAGGTGGTATTGCCTTGAATGTATCATACAAAGCTTTATATCCGGCAACACCATATTGCTCGTAAAATGCAAAATTGATTTTATACGCTATTGCTAAATCTTTTGTGGATACAATTATTTCTTTGTTAAATTCAGTAATTCCACTTGAATTTTTTGGAAAAACTTCGGGTATTTTATCTAAGTCGGTGTCCAGTCCAACACATAATAATGTCTTTTTCTCTTTGATTAAATCAATTAGCTTTTGAAATGCTGCCATAAATTAATCCTGAATGCTATTCTTAAAATTTAAATATCTTTGAGTAAACAAATTGCTTTCTGTTGGCTGACCAATACTATGTTTACTTAATAAATTATCTACTTTTTTAATTCGTTCTTGTGGCAAAGGATGAGTTGAAAGTAATTCTTCAAGCTTTCCTCCTTGCTGATTTGCTCCAATTTTTTCAAAAAATAACTTTGTTCCGCCTGGATACCAATTTGTCGACAGCAAATATTTGAAAGAATATTCATCAGCTTCATATTCATCGTCTCGGCTGTTTTTCAAAAGTGCAATACCTGTTAATAAATTAGCAGCTATTTCCTCCAAAACACTTGGGTTACTTCCAAGAACTAAACTCATAAGAATTGTTATTCCATATTGCTTGGTTAGTCGCTTAGTTGAATGCCTTCTCTCTATGTGTGCAATCTCGTGAGCTAATACGGCTGCCATTGTTGCTTCATTATCAAGAAATTTTATTAATCCTTTATATACATACACATATCCACCAGGAACAGCAAACGCATTAATTGTGTTTGTATTGATAATTTTCACTTGATAATTAAAAGTGTTTTTATATTTTATTTCGGGCGAGTTGAGTATTGTATTAACAATATTCTGTAAATAAGCAGTTGCTTGTGTGTTATTTAATATCGGATACTCATTAGTATTCGCAACTATTTCAGCATCAATCTGTTGTCCTAATGCAACTTCATCCGAAGTTGAAAAAAGATTGAAATTGCTTGGACTTGTTGATTCGTCGCAACCAGTTAGCGTAAAGGATGATACAATTAGTATAAAGATAACTACTTGATTAATAAATGCTCTTATGGTTTTCATAATATTCCCAATTAGACATTATTATATCTCTAAAAATACAACTATACTAATATAAAAATAATTAATCTTTTTTACGAATATTTTCGTCAAAAATTTTCAACATTGGATGAAGTCTATTTTCATCATCTACAATTTCTTGTTGCAAAGCGTTAAAAGTTCTTATCTTAAATTTTTGTATGATAAAAGAAGATAAAACACTGGAAAGTATCAAAGGTAATATAATATTATAGTTACGACTTATCTCAAATAAAATAATTCCACCTGTTAGAGGTGCTTGAAAAACACCCGAAAGAACAGCTCCTGCACATACGATTGCATATAATCCAATATTTATATCTTTAATAAAGAAACTCGATATTAATCCCAACACAAATCCATACATCGCTCCTGCTTTTATTGATGGAGCGAAAGTCCCTCCAACTGAACCGCTTGCAATTGTTATCGCATTTGATATTGGTTTTAATAATAAAGTCAACAAAGACACCATTAAAATAATAATGATGTGAAGGTTATTATTTGTTAATGGCAATAAATACTCGAAAATAGATAATTTAATAAGTCCCTGCCCGTTTCCTCTGATTGCATTATTAATTGGTTGATATGTTGATTCAAGTAATGTAGGTAATAGCGCAGCCAAAATGCCTACTAATAACCCGCCAATTGCAGGTTTCAATACTTGTGGCACTTTTTTAAAAGTATCTTTGACTAAGATAGTTGTCCAATAATATATTTTTAGATAGTATATTGCAATAAATCCACTTGTTATACCAGCAATTGCCAGGAGAAACATATCTATTACCGGTACATCAGCCACCTGTGGCGTGATAAGTAAAGGATTATTCCCGACAAAAATTCTTGTAGTTGCCGTTGCTGAAATCGAAGCTACTACTAAGGAAGCAAACGATTTTAATTTGATATCTCCAATAATTGCTTCCATTGCAAAAATTATTCCACCCAATGGAGCATTAAATATTGCACTAATTGCTGCTGCAGCTCCACTCCCGCAATATATTTGCATTTTTTGCTTGTCAAAATTTAATATTTGAGATATTGACGAACCAGCCGATGCTCCTAAAACTATTGTTGGTCCCTCTTTTCCGGCTCCACCTCCACTTGCAATCGAAATCGCTGATAGTAAAATTGATTTAATAGAGTTGCTCCAAGATATTTTCCCATCCTTATAGACCAATGACTGAACAACACTTTCTATCCCTTCTTGCGTTACATTTTTAAATACTGTCTTTCTTAATATTCCTATAATTAATCCACCTAAAAATGCTATAATTGGAAGTAAAATAGTGCCAGTGTTTGAAATATAATTTTGACTATCTGTTAATATTTGAAACAGTGTGAGAAAAAATATCATTGTTTCGTGGTAAACGAAACAATGATAATTCCAATTAATCTACTGACAATTAATTCAAAGTAATCATTATTCTTATATCGAGCTGCTCTCGATATGAATTGTTCAATTAATTTAAATGTTGTTATTTTCAACCAGTGGTAGCTCAATTACGAACTTACTCCCGTTATTGTAATCCCTATCCACCCAAATTTTCCCGTGATTTAGCTCAATTAGCTGCTTGGCTATCATCAATCCTAATCCTGTGGAAGTTTCACCACCTGTTGGTTGCGCAGAAAATCTTCCAAATGAAGTAAATACCTTGTCTATTTCATCTTCTTTAAATCCAGGGCCGCTATCACATATTTCTAAACGAAGAAAATTGCCATTTTCTCCTTTGCTTTTGCTTACTATTGTTTCAATTGGCTTTTCATAAGGGCTGTATTTTATCGCATTGCCAATTATATTGTTAACTGCACGAACTATTTTTTCGCTGTCAACCTTCAGCTTCAACTGTTCCGAAACTTCTTTTTTAACTATTATGCTTTGTCTTTTGTTTTCTGCCAAAGGCTTTTGTACATCTAATACTTGTGCAAGTATTTCATCAAAATTAACAACTTCAAATTTTAAATTGACTTCATTATTTTCCAACTTGTTAAATTCAAGTATTTCATTAACAATTTTCAGCATTTGTTCAGACGTTTTAACTATTATATCAAGGTTTGAATAATTTTCGTGATTAGCATCAAAATCTTTTTGAACAAGACCTGCAAGCACCATAATAGTCATTAACGGTGACTTTAAGTCGTGTATATTCATCTGTAAAAATCTATTTCTTTCCTCTAATTCTTGATTTAACAATCTATTTGCCTTATATAATTTTTTCAATCGAACAAGTGTTTGAACCCTTGCAATTAACTCACTTGGTTCAAACGGCTTAGCTACATAATCATTCCCACCGCAAACAAAGCCAAATGCAATGTTTTCACTATTATCATTTGCAGACAAAAATAATATTGGCAATTCGAACATATCATACTTTTGACGTACGTTCTTACAAATATCGTATCCGGAAATATTTGGCAAAAGAACATCTAAAATTAGCAAATCATAATTGTTCACCGCGAGAATATCATCAAGATTGTCTGGTTCTGATAGGTAATCAATCGTGTATTCTGTATGAGTAAAATATCGCTTAATAAGCTTATAGAACGGCTCTTGGTCGTCAATCAATAATATCTTACCTTTCTCTTTCATTTCGACTTCCAAATATATCAAGTGTTAGCAAATTTATCAATTAAGTCTTTTAATATACTGACGTTTTTCCCCCACGAATAATTTGTCTTTACAAAATTGAGGGCATTTTCAGAGATTGTATCTCTAAGCAAACTGTTATTCAATAGATTTATGCAGTGCTGAGCATATTCTTCTGGCTTCCTACCAATTAATATTTCAATATTTTCCTTTGCATTGATAGCTTTATTACACAATTCAGAGGATACTACAGGCAGTCGCATTGCCATTGCTTCTAAAAGCTTATTCTGCAAACCCGTTCCAGTTTGCATTGGGGCAAGAAATACTTTCCCTTGCGAATACGCTTCTCTTATGTCATTTAATCTTCCTGTAATTATAACATTTTCTCTTTGCAATTCCAGCACTTCATTCTTAGGGTCGGCACCAGCTATCATCAAAGTAACATCTGACTTTGATTTTTGTATTATTGGTAATATCTTTTGAACAATATACTTTACACATAATACATTTGGTTCATATTGCATATTGCCAACAAATAGTAAATCTATTTTTTTTTCTACATTATTCTTTGGTAAGAAAAAAGCCAAATCTATCCCATTTGGAACGACTACAATTTTTTCTTTATCGTCTCGATTGATGTATTGCCTATCTTCTGCTGTAATGATAATTTTATCGTCATATTCATCAAATATTTTCTGTTCGTATTTTCTCAATCTATTCGCTTCTGTCTGATAAAAAAATCGTCCCCAAAAATTGCTTTTCTTGCTTCGTCTTTCAAATCCTATGGACAGAGCGTCCTGATAATCAAGCATTTTTCTTATTCTTATTCCTTTTAAGTAATCAGCCGGTCTAATCATTAAGCAAATTGCATAATCATATCCCCCATTTTCAATAATATTTTCTACTTGCTTCTTTATCGATTTATCATATACAAAAGCATTTTGGAAAGGTTTGCCGTTAAATAAATTCAAAAATAAATTCTTTATTATCTTTAATCTGGAAAACTTTATTTCATAAATTTTCTTGACATATTTTTTAACAATTTCTTTGGATAGATCATCAACCTTCTCATCAACAATTGATAATAAATCTATTTCGTAATATTTGGATAACTCTCTAATAAAATTGAACGCTCTTAATTTATCGCCTTTGTCAAGCGGAAAAGGGAATCGGTACATTAAGTAAAGAAGCTTCATTATCAGAATATTTGTAATTGCACTGTATGCAAAATTAGTATTTTTTATTAACTAAATGAAAAAAAAAAGGAAGCATTAAATTGCCTCCTTTTATTATCATCTTTGATATTTTCTTCTTGGTCGGTCTTGTGGTTCGTCAGGAGCATTTCTATTATGTCCTCTTCCCATTATTTTCTTTCTAACTTCATTGTTAAAGTTTCTTTCGAATAGTATTAACTTTGCAAGCTCTTCGTCGCTAAGTAAGTTCTGAAATTCTTTGTATCGTTCGCCCATAGTTTTCGATAATTCAGAGTGAAGATTAATAATTTCGGCATTCTTATTCTTCAAATCATTTAATTTAACGCGTTCCTGTTTCATAAGCTCCATCAGTTCACGAGTTGCTTTGTCAATTTGATTATGTATAGTAAAAATCTTGTTGTCGTACGAAGTATATTTTGCCAGAAACTTATCAGATTTCGCCTCATCAAGAGCTAAAATCTCTATCATTTTCAATTTTTTCATTGTTGAAAAACGTTGAAATGCTTTTTCTCCCTGAAAAGGTTGTCCTTTGGTTTCTATGATTGAAAATAATAATATCAGCGGGATAAGATAATAAAATAATGCTTGTTTCATTTTATTTTCCCTCAATTATTTCTTGAAAAATATCTTCATCAATGTATTCAAAATAGTTATAAATATTAAACTCATCTAAATAATTTACTCCAACATCATTACTAATAAATTCTGCTAAAGAATTGTTAATTTCTTCAATTTCTTCATCGTTTATTTCTTCTTCTTTCTCTGATGTTCCATATTCTATAAATTTAACTAAATCTTGCGAATTTACTTCATCTATAATCGAGCTATCAATAACTACCGGTTCACTAAGCCTTGCAATCTGAGCCTGGTCAATCTTAATATATCTTCCTCTGTTATGTAAATCTAATTGTATAGCAATAAATATTACAATTAGAGCAATCAATGGAAGTGCCAATTTAGGAACCAATCTTAGTGAACTTTGTGGTCGTACTTTTCTCTCCATTTTGTTCAATACTTTTACTGATGTATTGACAGTATGAGATTGAAATACCCTGTCGAAGTCCATCTGTTCCAATTTCTCGAAGAAAAGCTGAGCTTCTTTCACTTCCTTTTGTATATCTTCAAACTCTGTGTAATGCATTTCGAAGAATTCTCTTTCGCTTTCACCAAGCCTCCGAAAAACGTAATCAGGAAGGAGTTCGAGTAGTTTCTTTTTTATTTGTTCTTGATTTCCCATTTTATATCTCACTTTTAAGTTTTTCTGATAATTTTTTTATTGCCTGAAAATAGTTCGCTTTTAGTCCGCCAACGCTTGTTCCAAGTAATTGTGATATTTCTTCGTAGCTTAAATTGTCAAAGTATCTCAATGCAAATGTTTCTCGTTGTTTTTCTGGTAATTTTGTTAATTCAGATAAAAACTTTCGTTCTAATTCGTTAGCAATATAATATTGTTCTGGACTAAAATCTTTTTGTTTTTTAATTACATCACTATTATCGTCAAGTTTGAAAAAACTCGTAATTTTTTTCTTCCTCATAAATGTTAAGCAAGTGTTTACCGTTATTCTATATAACCACGTTTTTAGAGAACTGTCCTGCTTAAACTTTTTCAAATTGTTCAGTGCTTTGATAAATACTTCTTGTGTTAAATCCTCAGCATCGTCATATGAACCCACATATCTCAAAGCAATAGCAAAAACAAATTTTTCATATTTTCGAATAAGCCTTTTGGCTGCATTATTACTACTATTTGATAAATAATCATCTATTATATTTTTGTCTTCACTATCTATCAACTCACTAACATCTTATATTTTTACTAAATTAGACTTTAAAAAATACAAAAGGTTTAATTCTTAAAAAAATATTTTCAAATAATTGAATGCGAAATTATTATTATTTTGCTTATATTTTTTATTAATTTTTGGAAAAACTATGAAATATTTACGTTTGGTATTACTACTTTTTGTAGTTGTTGCTTGCTCAAAAAAAACTAATGAACAGCAAAGCGTTAATCTTAAATCAGAAAATGAAAAAATAAGCTATTCTGTTGGATATGATTTGGGAGCTGCTTTCCGGAATGATAGTTTCCCTTTTGTTGAAGAAGCTTATTTGCAAGGATTACGTGATGGCTTTTCTGATGACACTTCCGAGTCGAAGGCTAAAATTAAGAAGTCTGAGCGTCAAGAATTGAATATGAAACTTATGGAGCGTGTTCGTCAAACTCAGGAAAAGAGGCAACAAAAAGAATTAGAAAATTTCCGTAAAAATGCTGAAAAAAACAAAGCAGAAGAAATTAAATTTTTAGAGGAAAATAAAAAGAAAAGCGGGGTTATTTCATTACCTTCAGGTATTCAATATAGAGTTATAAAACCTGGGAATGGGCCTAAGCCATCAATTAACGATGCTGTAATGATGAAACTTATTGCAAAATTTCCAGATGGAACTGTTTTTGATAGCTCAGCGAAAAATAATCCTGTTTATCTTCCTATTAAGAATCTTATTGAAGGGTGGAAAATTGTTATTCCTATGATGCCTGTTGGTTCTCGCTGGGAAGTTGTCGTCCCTTCAAAACTTGCTTACGGAGAAGAAGGTTATGGAATGGTTATCCCGCCTTATGCTACCTTGATTTTCGAAATGGAACTGGTTGAAATCGCAAAAAATAATCCTAACGAAATGAAAACGAAATGAAATAGTTGATTGTTCGCAAATAAAAGGATGTTTGCCATTTATTTCAGCAAGCATCCTTTTTAATTTCTATCGAATTTACTATTTTATTACTTCTCAATTCTGATTATTACGCTTCTATTTAATATCCGTCCCAATGGTGTTCGGTTATCGTATAAATATTGTGCGGGATATTCAATTTTATAGTCTTCGTCGCGCAATTGTAATAATTTAATAGCTGCCAAAGCCCTTTTCTCAGCCAATTTATAATTATAATCTTTACTTCCAATATTATCAGTAAACGGAATTATTGTGAGTTTTTTCCCTCGATAATATAGGTCGTCAAGCACTTTTTCTCGTACTCTGTTGTCAAAAAGTGCAAACTCACTACTATCGAAATCGAATAATCCTAATATTGTATATTCTTTACCATCGTTTGGATTGATAATCAAATTAATTTGCGATAGTTTTGGATTTATTATATATGTTTTATCATTTGTTAATTCTATTCCATTTTTTAATTTAACTTTCGTTTTGACGTTCATCGGAGTATTTACAAATCCTCGGTAGAGGAAATAATCATCGATTATATTAAATCTTGTATCAATATTATTATTTTCGAAAACAAGACTATCATTGATGAATATCTCAATTTGATAATTCTCATACTCAAAAGGTATTTGGGCATTGAAAAAAACAACATTTCGGTTTTTTGAATAATAAGTATTTCTTGTTTCTTTGTAGTAATTAAATCTCTTAATATTAAAATCTTTATACTCAAATTTTGCACATATATATTCATCCTCGGTTTTTTTATTAATGCTGTCTTTTTTTATAACGTTTTCTTGAAATTCAAAGTTTGCTAAATTGTTCGGAGCAAAATTTTTGACAATTTCTATTATCTTATCTTTGCGTTTTTGATAAATTATTGGATTTTCACTTTCTAATCTATTTATTGTAACTAATGTAGCGACTTCACTATTTTTGATGAACTTAATGAAAGCAGTATCCAAATTAATAGATTTAGCAATCGGATTTATCGGCTTAATAACATTATTCAATTGATTGCTGTTTTTCTGGAAAAAAATAATAGATGGCAGTACTGAAATCTCTGCTTCAAGGTTGCTGAAAATCGGTATGTCTATATTGGAACTATCTTCCAGCTCAATATTTGAGTATTTTGCAGTTAAATTATATTCTAAATTTGGATTAGCTGGAATTTCGGGTTCAGGCATAGGTGGATTTATTGGCTGAATTTTAGGTTCTTCCTTAATTTTAGGAATATTAAAATTAATATCCATCCCAAGCTTGGAACTAACAATTTTCCAATCGACATTTCTAACAACATTATTTAGCCCATAATTCAATTCAAACTTTGGTTGAAGTGTGAAATTCTTAAAATTGAAAGTATAATACGCAACGCCAAACGAAATTGAATATAAAACAGCGGACAAATCATTTATTTTACCCGATTGTTCTCCTCTTATTCTTGATTTTGTGTCAGAAAAAGTAATATTGTCAGGCTTCTTTAATTTTTCAACTTTGTATAATTCATTTGAAATTGGGAAATCGAGATTAAGACCAAAAGAGATAAAAAGCGGTAAGTTCAATGGTGGTTTAATACTTATTTGAGAAAAAATTCCAATTGTCATTAAATCAACATCAAGCGTATAGTTAGAGATAATTTTTTGATAAATATCCTTATCAATATAATATCCGATAAATTCATCTATTGAATATTTGGCAGATAAATCAGATAGCTTAGCACCAAATAAATATGAAATTTCACTGTTTAGTATATTTTTATCCTGATTATATCCCATTCCAAGCCCAAGAAAATATCCCATTCCGTTGGCAAAATCATAATTGGTGCAACAACTTGGGTATGCTGGCAAGCTTCGGAAATTCGAATTATAAAAGTTGCCTTGAATTGCCAATGAACTATATAGAAAAATATTCCTATAATTTGTGTCTTGTATCCCGAATAGTGAATTACTGCTCAATAATAAAAAAAGTAATATCGTGATCTTTCTCACTTTTCACCTTTTACTCTATCTTAGTATTATAATTTTTTCGATAATAGTTTCTTTTTGGGTGTGCAAAGCCAACTTATACATTCCATTGCTCATATATGAAACGTTTATTGGGAGCAATATACCTGAACCAGAAGAAAGATATATTGCTTCAGTTTTCATTATAACGTTTCCAAATATATCAGTTATTTCAATATATGCTGTTGTTGGTGCCTCATTATTAATAGATAAATTAATAATGTCTTTTGCTGGAATTGGGCTAATACTATTTATAAAAGTAGATTTTGAATTTATAAGCCGATTTTCGCAGATATTTGTTAGTCTAAGTTCACCATCCAACACATTAGTTTGAACGGATGTCCCCCAGAATATAGAGTTTTTCCATTCTATCGGGGAAATGACCTCATCTGTAAGTCCGGAAACACCTGTTATCTCACATAGAGTTCCGTTTACACCGAAGTCACCTTCTATTCTAAATTTAATGAGCCTTTTATTATCGACTACTTGATTGGATGAAATCTTTGCATTTCCGTATTTCGAAAATATACTTAGAGGATAGAACGCCCTTTGATTAATGCTAATTTCGCCTTCGAAAAATCTTTCACCTTGATATGGATAATTTTCAGTATTTACAAATGATATTTCAATTTTAGCGTTCTTTCGCGGGTCTGCTTCGACTTTTCCAATTTTTAATTGTGAGGTGCCAACGTAGTTATCCAGTATAATAGCATTTGATGCAAGACAGGGAATTGCTGTAAAATAGATTTGAACAGGTTCAATTGAAGTATTTTTTCGTACAATATCCAACTCAACAGATTGATTTTTTTCAATTACTATTGGTAATGGAGTGTTTAAAAAATAATAACCATCGGGCTCAAAATGCACCTCTGTAAGTGTTGTTCTCTGTTGGCTAATGTTCTTAACAATTAATTTGCGGTTATTAATTTCATTGATGAACATCAATTTCTCGTGACTTACAGTTAAAAATGTTCCAATACCTTTGCCTTTAAGTAAAACCCGCTTCACAACGTTGTTTTGATTAGAATGATAAATAAATAGATTGCAGGAATATTCCTTCAATTCTTCTGGTGAAAACGAAATGTTTAAGTATAATGTTTCGCCGGGTTTAATAATTGTATCGTAAGTGAAATCTTCTATTTTGAAAATGTTACCATATCCATCTTCGATTTTTATTCTATTTATGAGCACATCAATAGTATCGTCGTTCCTGAATATTGGGAATTTAGTCAATTTACTTGTTCTTAAGCAAGTTTCTTCGAAAATATTACCATTAGGATTAATTAAAGTAAGCTTTCTATCCAAACTTTGGAAAGAAATTGGGAAAATAAAATCCTTGTAGCAAGAGTGAAAAATAACTTGATCTTCAATTTTCCCTGTGTCCTGAGGGGCTATATTTATCTGCAATTCAAAGCAATTATTTGGATATAAAGTGTCACTCAATATTGAATTCAAAATTTTAACGTGGGTTTCATTTTGAGTAGATACATCATAAATATATACTGGGACGTCACTATTATTGCAAATTTCAGCAGTAAAAGTATAAAAGTTGTCGGTTCCAATGATTATTGGCTGTATCTGGGGTTGAATGATAGTTAAATTTGCAGCAACAATACTAAAATTATTGTCCGAAACATCTAATTCAGGATAAGAAAAAGAACGATGCTTGAAATTTCCTTCACCATTCGACGAAGATAAGATTGCAAACCCTTCTGGGTCTAATCTCATATCATTCATTGAATTGAAATGGCCTGCAAGAACTGACTTTGTTCCCGAACCTGTTAAATCATATATAACAATTTGGTCTAAATTCGGCGAACCTATTACAATAGCATTTGTTGATGGGCTAAAATCTACCTCAACGGGCTCATTTACAGCAGGTCGGAAAGTTCTCACAATCATTTGTTTCTCTAAATCATACAAATATGTGTCGGTCCCTACATTATCTTCCTGCATTACTGAAATTGCAAGGAATTGTCCGTTAGGTGAAAATTTAATGTTAACAGGTATTGCTGTATATTCAACAAAAAAGTTTTTTATTTTAACAATGTTATTTGCATCAACTATTCTATACAAACTAATTCTTCCATCAATCTCAATTGTCGCCAAAGTATCGCCGGATTTATTGAAACTAATACTACTTACAGGCATCTTTGTTATTACAGAATTCAAGATTGACAAATTATTAATGTCCAGCACATAAAATTTAGGTTCAAAAGTATTTTTTGTAATGAAAAATCTGCGTTTTGGGTCAGTATATACTTTGTTAAGGTCAATTGGGGAAGGTATAGTTTTATATGAAGGCGAAACCCCCACCTTGTAGTATGCTGCTTTGGGTAAAGAAAAATAATTTTCCCTGAAAAAATAGGTAATTTCATTATCATTATTAATATAATCGACATTTATGTTTATCAAATTATTGGTCGATAAACTCGCGAAATACTTGTTCAAAGGTGCATTCGGTTGGTTGTAAATATCAAATTCGTAAATATTCCCCTGAGTGTTTACACCAATTGCTTTTGCACCATTAGAGTTGAAAGCAATTTTGGTAATGTTAGACCAATCTTCTTTTAGCACAACCTCATTTGCTTTTGTAAATTCCTGGCGAACTCGCACCAATGCAGATGAAGTTTCAACATTTGGGACAATCCATTTATAAACTGAGTCCATTACCTTGGCAATTTGCAGCCAACTGCGTCCATTATCAATAGAATACTCAACAATGACAGGCTGGTCTTTCGAATGCCCTTTCCATTTAATTTCGTATGTTTCGCAAGGAGTAAGTTTTTCTCCACCATTTGGTTTAAGCAATTGCAACATTGTAGTTTGTTTTACTTCAAGATTCCCTGCTAAAAGCGGAAGACTTTTTATCATCCCATTATTGTAATGGAGTTGCATCAATGCTCTTATAGGTCTATTGTCACCAGGCGATTGATAATTTATATCAACTAAATAATGTGTACTGTTTTCTAATTCCATCGGAGGTCGAGAATACATATCAAAAGAAGTGCCTTGCCAATTGTATGAAAAATATGGACTTGTAAATGTAATTGAGTCTAATCTCAATTTTTTATCAATCGATCCCTTATTAGTAAATGCAATTACGTATATCTGGTTTTTGTTCGTTTTCTCAAAAGAAAGCTCTTTCTGCTGAATGCCACTATGAGCTTCTTTAATTACTAATATCGGTAAACCCGGATTTTCATAAGGAATGCTTAATTTACCGATTTCTCCATCGTGTGAAATGATTAGTGATAAACCAATCAATGGTACATCATCGGGATTTGTTGGTTTTATATAAGTTGGATATGTTTCTAACGGGGTACGCCAGCTGATAGCAAATTTTGTTCCTGAAATTTTTTCTACTTTGTCAGGTTTTTTTGTGCGAGTTAGTTCGATTATTAACACATCATCTACTGTTAAATTATCAATTGGGACATTGTCTTGAAAAACTTCAACTTCAATATATCCAGCCGGTGCTTTCGAAAGGTCTAAATTTGAATATTTAATTGTAATTGCTGAAAATACTTGACAAATATTTATTATTATTAAAATTAAAACAAAATTTAATTTTATCATATATTATTCCAATTGTAAATTTTGTGACATTTATATAACAACCAATTTGTAATTATAGTTACAAATTATTCTCGCCATATATAATCAAATAAATAATATGATAGAATAATATTGAGACCACTATAAGCAACAAGCATATTGAGGTTGTTCGAGGCTTTTGCTAAACTAATGCCTTCTATTGAGTCAATCGTTAAACTTATTCCAATAAAAATAAGTGGAAGCAAAACAGGGAACGCAAGAACAGGGAAGAGGGCGTTCTTGCTCCCAGCTTTTGATATTAATGCCGAAATAATTGTGGTAGCAGCCGCCAACCCAATTGATGATAGCAGCATTGTTAATATAAACACATTCCACGAATTAATGCTGACCTGATTGAGAAAAAATAAAAATAACAGTATGGTGATAAAATAGATGGTTAAACTTAATAAGGTATTATAAACTAATTTCCCGAAATATATGTAACCAGAATTTGCTTGAATTAATAAGAACATTGATGTGCCGCGTTCCTCTTCCAGAATGAATATTTTTGAAAGCCCTACCATCGACGAAAAAAACATAACAACCCATAGCAAACCACCAGCAATTTGGCCATTTATTGGTTCGTTCCCAATGCCTATTCCTATGATTGTGATAGTCGTTACAATAAATAAACCAACTGTAGCAAGCGATGATTTCGTTCTAAATTCACTAACAATTTCTTTATTGATAATTCCTATTATTTCTTTCATAGTTTGTACTTAATCCCCATAATTAGCGAAATCATATTCATTTTCCAACTGCCGTAATCTATTATATTAGTAATATGCTGATTAATGGATAATTCACCGAACGCATAAAATCTCTTATAAATCCCGTAACTAATTCCTGCACCAACATTAATCCCAAGAGCAACAGAACTCATTGAATTAATCTCATTTGGAGCATTGTTAGGCTTAATTTTTCTTTTGTTGTTTGAATAAACAAAATCAATAGGTTCTAGAATTTCTCTTGTGTAAGAAATTGTTGATGAAGAATTAATATCGAAACTTAACCCAAATTTGGAGTAAAAATAGTCCCAAAAAGAATAATTAGCAGAAACAATAAGTTGAAGGTAACTACCTGTTAGTTCTAAATTTGTCTGTTCCCTGAAACGTTTTAATTCACCTGTGTTAATATCGCGAACAAACGCAATGTTTGTGTCAGGTGACGAGATTGTGCCTGCATATTTCTCAAAAGAAAATTGTGTTGCGATTTGCCATTTTGGGTTAAGTGTTTTCGATACAAATAAGCCATACCCCAGCGAACTTGAAGATGAATTCTTGAATTTTCCATTAGAAGAAACATTTCCCGTATTTGAAAAATCAACTTGATTTGTTACTAACGATGGCTTTATGAATAACCCAACACTATAGCCTAAATCAATTGCACACTTAACATCTAATCCACTGTTTAAAAAGAACTTATAATGCCCTTCATAATCATCATAAACATAGCAAACTGTATAAAATGCTTCATTTAAAGCTATGTCTCTTATTCTAAACGAAATTCTACCTTCCTCAACAGCAGATAGCGGCGAAATTTCTAAATTTAATTGTGGTGTTGCTTCTACTATTGTTGGCTCTTTGAATTGAATATTATTATTATCCATAATTTTTAAGTCTTTAATTCCAGTATCGTCGGGACGGTCATCTCTTAGCAGTACCATATACTTCCCGTTAATTATTTTTTCATCTGCTGTTGGTGGGTTTATATCACGCGTAACCGAATACTCTATGAAAGACTGTCCGCCCATCGTACCATAAGCGTCAAATGCATCAAATCCTTTTCCAAAACCATATGAATACATTCCAAATGGTAAGGCCCCCTCAATAATATGACTTCCATACGAAATAGACAAAGATGCAATGGAATATCGACTTAGCCCGAATGGTCTAAATTCATTAGTATCTATTGCTTTACCATCAAGCTGTATTGTATTTATTGCTTCCGTTGGGACGACAATATTTACAAGATGTTCCCAGTCCCCGCTAACAGGCGTAGCAAATCGGTATTTTCTTAAAAATTGTTGAGTTGGACTAATCAGAAGCATCATCGGGTCCCCAATAGAATCCCCATTTTTAAAACCTTGCGAGTATTGCGCAACAAGTACTGGTTTGTCGGCTGTAATTTGTATGTCCTTGTCAGTTGTTTGCTCGAAAAATTGACCTGTTTTTAAAATTGCAACCAAATTAGTGTTTTCAAAAATTTTAGTATCAGGATAATGTGCTAATACTCTATATGTATATTTGGTTCGAAATTTAAATTTCCCTATATAAAAATGCTTCCCCCACGAATGAATAGGTGGCAGCTGCTCAGCTAAATGATTGCAAGCAATTATCTCTGGAACGACATTTGGTACATACGAACATTGATGTCCTCCAAAAACGGCAATTCTTTTGTTTGCTCGTATGTAAGTTCCAGTCAAATCGCTCTTGGATACTTTTGTTCCACCTACTTGATATACATCACCTCGATTAAGTGTTACCCGAAATGTTTCTCCGCGTTTTTTCCCGGAATATGTATCAACCGATGGTGTGATCTCAACAATAGTATTATCTTCGGTAGCAACAACTGCCGCAATTGAAAGCAAGTCATCTGTTACGTAATATGACATAATTCTGTATTCTGTTCCCAATACCTCAACTGGTAGCCCTAAATATGTGTCGGTTGTCTGATATCTTCGATTTAAACCATACACTGTTATTGGATAGTCTGAGGTTATGTGTATTCCTTGCTTTTCTTCTATATTATCAAAGCTTCGCACTTGTGCTTGTACATCTATCTTAACATTTTTAATTGTTCCTGCTTGTACAAATAAACTATTTCTGTAACCAATGCTTCTAATCTCAATTACAACGTTAGCATCTTTATCGCTTGTAATGAAGAATTCTAATTGCAATTCATTCGATTTAGATAGTTTCCGGTCATCATCTTTGAAGTTTTTTAAAAAGCAAAGCCAGAATTCACGTCCTTCTGGATTTTTTACAATCGAAGGATTATAGGCTGTATCTTGTTTTTCTTGAGCCAAAATATTAATTGAAATAAACAAAACAAGTATGTATAATGTTTTTTTTATCATTTTATTATTATTTGTTGTAAATAAAATTAGTTTTGTATGTTCCTTTCTTTGTTTTGAGAACTAAATAATATAATCCACTTGAAAATCTATTTTTGTGTGGCGAAAAAACAATTTTATATCTACCTTTGTCAAGTATCAGGTTATGAGAATTCTCGATTTGCTCATCTTTTTCATTAAAAATCGAATATCTTATTTCATCAGAATTATTGTTAAATTCAAATACTTTCATTCCCGCAGTATTAAAAATGTGTATTTCTACATTTGTTTTTTCTTCAATTATGAAATTCACAGTTGCTTCGTAATCAAATGGGTTAGGATAAACCAGCGAAATACTTTCAATGTACTTTTGTTCTACAATTGGCGATTTTGTTGTTATTGCTGCACTTTTGAATTCACAATCAACTTCTGCGTTGTCTATTCTTAGCGAAACGGGACGAATTAGTGTCAAACTATCAGGGCCTACAAGCGTTTGCACTGTTAGGTAAAATAATATTCCGTTATAACTTGGAGCATAATTATTGCTTGCAACAACCAATTCGACGCTATCCCATTTATGCCGTATAAATTCGGTTGCAATCTCTTTGAAACCCTGACCTTCTGCTTCTTTTACATCGCTTATTTCTAAATTCAGAGCATTAAAAATAATGCTTAATTTAATATTTCCTGACAGATTAACATTATAATCGCCGAAAACAGGTATTTCATATGTATTACCAATAGGAATTATGGTATCTTTAATTATAATACTATTCTTTGCAAATAAAATCTGGCTTCCAATCAAAAATACAAAAAGGAACACTATTCTATTTTTCATTTTACGCATTCAAATATTACAAAAATTTAATTTAGTTATTTTTTTTATAATCGCACAATAAAAATAAGAAGCAATAACATAAACAAAAGTATTGCTTTTTCATAAGAATATAACGAATATCTTTGATTTTGCATTTTAGACTTCAAATAATTTGTGAAATTATTTGCTTTTGTTAATTCATCTACTTTAAAGTGAAAGCCTTTATACAAGTTTGCAAGTTCCTTAAATTGATTGTGGTTAGACTTTGTTGTGAATTCTTTATCCACATATTTACATATTTCTGGCTTAACCACTTGACTTTCCCCATCCCCAATAGAGACAAAAAAGCACTTTATAGTTTGTTTTTTAAAATAATCAATATATTTTTCGCTATTTCCATCAAAAATTTCTCCATCTGACAATATTATGATTGTTTTATCGGAATTCACCTTTGAAAATGCTAAAAGGGATTTTTCAATCGCTTTCTCTAAATTTGACCCTTGAAAAGAAAAATTATTCGGAGATAAGTTTCTTATCGTTTCAATCAATTGTGATTTGTCCTGAGAGAGTGGATACACTATATAAGCATTTCCTGCAAATGCAACAATCGAATAATTAGCTTCAAACAATTGAACAACTTCTTCAGCAATGTCTTTTGCTGCCTGCAATCGTTCTACGTTCTGAAAACCAGCAAGCATACTACTCGAAACATCTATTGTAATTACTATCTCTTTTTCGTCTGTATTAAATGTTGTGCTTTTATCAAAATATAATTTTAGAAAAAAAATTCCCATCGCAAAAAGTAATGAGAATTTGACTATAAGCAATATTTTGATTTTTTTTACACTTTTATGAGGCGAAATTTCCTTTGTTAATCGAACTTTCCAAAAATAATACTTTATAAACAAATATATTATAACAAATGAATAGACGAAAAGTATAGCAAAATATAGTAACTCTTCATTCATTATAAAGATTATTATTACTTAATTTTTAATTCGTTCTTTATCTTATCGAATTCAGCGAATAAATCTGGTAGTTGCCTCAAACAAGCTTCAATTTTAAATGCAAGCATTTTCTCTTTAATCGGAGAACCAAAATATATGCCCGGCTTGCTAACTGATTTTGATACCCCTGATTGAGCAATAAACGATACATCATCAGTTGTTTCAAGATGACCAGCAAAGCCAACCTGTCCGCCAATTCTATTTCGTTTGCCGATTTTGGTGCTGCCTGATACACCGGTTTGTGCTGCTATCCCTGTGTTTTCGCCAATTGTGCAATTATGCCCAACCTGCACTAAATTATCAATCTTTACACCTTTCTCAATAATTGTACTGCCAAGAAGTGCTCTATCAATTGTTGTGTTAGCACCAATTTCAACATCATCGTGTATAATGACATTCCCAATTTGAGGTATTTTTGTAAATTCACCTGTTTCCTTATTTTCTAAAAATCCAAATCCATCTGCACCAATTATTGCGCCGGCATGGATTATACAATTGTTCCCAATTTGAACATCTTGATAGCATACAACACCAGAATGAACCATTGTATTTTTGCCGATACTGACATTTTCATATAACACAACATTTGGCATCAATACTGTGTTGTCCCCAATTGAACAACCTTTGGAAACCACGCAATGGGCACCAATCTGAACATCCTCGCCGATTTTAATTCCTTCGGCAATTACTGCTGTTGGATGAATAAATCTTTTTGGTGTATTCCGTATGCTCTCCAAATGCATTATTAGAGAAACAAATGCTTCATATGGTTTTTCACAGCGTATGAAAGCTTGATTTCCCTTTGGAGAATTTTTATAATTAATAGGTACAATTACTGCCGAAGCATTTGAGTTAACAAGATATTTTTCATATTCCATTCGTGCTAAAAAGGTCAAATCACCTTCGTTAGCATCTTCAATTCTCTGTAATTTCTTTATTACAATATCATTGTTGCCTTCGATTTGACCATTTACAATTTTTGCTATCTGTTCTACTGTTAAATTAAACATATTTAACCTTTATTGTTTTCTTTCAAGTTCGCGTTGAATTTTTTCTTTTTCTTCAGGAGGAACAGTTCCTTCCTCTTGCTTTTGTGGTTCGGTCGTTTGAGTGGTTCTGCTTCTTCTACGAGTTCTATCCGTTGGTTTTTCTTCTTGCTCTTGATTACGAGGGTCATTTTTAATCTTTTGGTCTAATTCTTTTTCAAGTTGAGAAACATCTACTCCTAATCTTCTAAGTACCTTTACTGTAATATCATATTTAAAATTAACGTAAGTAAGTGGTTGAGTGCTTTGATCCCAAATAATATCGTACTTTTCAGCTGCTGCTACATCTTGAATAGCTGCATATATTTTTTGTTCAATCGGTTTCATTACTTCTTTAACTACCAAATCATATTCACCACCTGGTTCAAATTTCTCTTTTGCATACTTTTCACGTTTAGATATTAGTTCTTGCAATTCTTTTTCTTTGCCAGAACGCTCGGTATCAGTCCAAATCAGTCGATTTTTCTTTATCTCAAATTCTAAATCTTCTATTTGCTTTTTCATTGCTGCAAGTTCTCTTTTCCATTCATCTACAATAGTTTGAACTCGCTGCTCTGCAGCTTTCGCTTCTGCGAAGTTTTTTCTTATCGTTTCGCTCGATACAAAACCAACTTTTTGGCAGAAAATATTATTGTTAAATGTCAAAAAGAGAATAGCAAAAACCAATAACTTAAGATATTTTTGCATTTTATTTCCTAAAAATCTCAGAAATAAGTAATATAATTAATCAATAACAGCCCTCAAAAAATTTTAAATTACCCTTTTTCTAAATATTAGTAGAGACACTTTACGTGCCCCTACCAATTATGATAATAGCGATAATAGCAAAAGTTACTTATTTCTTTTTATTTTATCTAAAACTCTATATGTAATATCAAATTTGTTTTCGGCATATAATACTGCGGAAGAACCTTTATCTAAAACATAATTGAAACCTTCTTCGCGAGCAACTTCTTCAATTGCAGTTCTTACTTTTTTTCTAATAGGTTCCAAAAACATTTCTCTCATTGCAGCGAGTTCTCCCTGATTGCCGAATTTATCTTCCTGATATTGCAATATTTTCATATTTAACATCTGAAGGCTTTCTTCTTCTTTCTGCTGTGCATCAGCGTTCATCATTCCTTTCTGCTTTTGATATTGCTGAAACTTTGCTTCAAGGTCTTTTCGCCAGGCAATAATTGTATCTTGCCACTTTGTTCCCATTTCCTTCAATCTTGCATCTGCTTCGGCTGCTTCGGGAAGTTCTTTTACAATTGTTTCTATATCAACAACTGCAATTTTTATTCCTGTTTGTTGCGGTTGATTTTTTTGTGCAAAAATGTTAAGACCTAAAAGTACAAAAATTCCAAAAATTAAAAGTGATTTTTTCATAAATTCTCCTATTGTATTGTAAAAAAATTATTGACCTAAATGGAACAAAAATCTCCAACCTGATGGTGATGTGCCTCCTGTTACAGGGTCGAAACCATATCCGTAGCTAAATCCAAAAATACCAATTGGATTGATAAACATTTGAATTCCTACACCTGCCGCTCTTTTCAAATCGAAAGGGTCAGTTTTCCTGAGTTCTTTCCATACGTTTCCAGCCTCAGCAAATCCATAAACATATATCGGCATTGGACTTAGCGACAACGCAAAACGCAACTCGGCGGTGTATTTTGCTAATACTTTACTCCCTGTTGAAATACCAATTGAATTATCTTCGTACCCGCGAAGCGGTGTTACACCAAATCCACTTAAACCATTTCCGCCCATTAAATACAATTCAATTGGTGATAAAGTTGTATCTGTTTTCAATCCTGATATATACCCTAACTTTGAGCCTAAATACAGCACTACTCTATCATTACCCCCAATTGAAACCAACGGCAGATATGTATCGTAGTTGAGCTCATTTTTCAAAAAATCAGTGGCACCAATTCCGATTGCACCCATTGCAAAATCGGTTGAAAACGAAAATTTGCTCCCAACAGTAGGGAAGAAAAGATTATTCAAACTAATTCTTGAAATTCTTTGCGATATGGTAACCTCCGTGTATTTACCCGGTCTATAATAATACGAACTTTCAGTTTGAATATCGTTTCTTTGAATTCTAAGCCCCCAGTCCCCGCGAAAATAGTCGTCAGGCCATTTGAAACGTCTTCCAAAATTAATTGCTAATCCAGTTCTGCGTATGTTGTAGTAATAATTATAATAAGAGTCAAAAATATTAAAACCAACAGTTGTAGGTTCGTCAAAAAGCCAGGGTTCTGTAAATCCAAGACTTAAATTTCTATATTTTGTAATTTGTCCAATTTCTGCATTGAAATTAAATATTTGTCCTCCACCACCTTGTAGAGGTTCTGTGATAGAAAAATTATTCAGTGTTATACCAGCAGATAGAGTAAGTCCATACGAACCAGCAAATCCAATAGCTGCGTTAAAAGTATCAGTTGAACGTTCCTCAACTTTATAGATTATATCAACAGAAGTTGCATCGACCGATGATGGCTGTACATCAGGTTTTAATGCTTCCGGGTTAAAATAGTTCATTACTCCAAGCGCACGCACACTTCTAATAATTGCAGACCTGTCGAAATAATCACCAGGCCGAGTGTATAGCTCACGTCTTATTACTTTATCTTTTGTTTTATCATTCCCTACAATTTCCACTTTGCCAATCTTAAATCTATCGCCTTCGAATACCACTATTTCCACATCTACTGAATCGTGAGCAACTTTTTTGATTTTAGGTTCCATTCTCGCTTGTAGATACCCATTATCCATATATAATGACAAAGCATCAGTTGATTCCTGATTGCCTTGTAGGTTCATCATAAATTTTTCATCGTTATACACGTCACCTTTGTCGAATTCCAATCTTCTTTTAAGTGCTTCACTGCTCTGAATAGTGTTCCCAACAAAAGTAACATCTCGTAGATAATATCTATTCCCTTCGTATATTTCAATTTCGATAAAAATTCCCTTCTTCTCTTCGCTGAAAATTACTGTATCTCTAATTATATCAGCATCCAAAAAGCCTTCTTTCTTGAAAAACTTCTTTAATAATTCTTTATCTTTTTGGTAATCTTCGAAGTTAAATTTAGCACTTCTCCAAAATTTCCACCATACTTTTTCCAGTGTTTTATCGAATGCTCCTTTCAAATCACTTTGAGATAATTCTTTATTGCCAATAAACTTGATACTGCGAATTCTGTAATCTTGCCCTTCGTCTATAACAATGTATAAATCATAAAATCTATCAGAAGTATCTGATTTTTCAAGTTTTGTTTCAATTTCCGCAAATGCCAGTCCTTCTTTTGCGTATAAACTTTTAACACTTTTCCGTATCAAATACAAATCATATTGAGAAACCACATCTCCTCGAACTTTTCCAGCTGCTAAAACAATGTCTTTTTCTTTTATTTCATCATTCCCTTCGATTATTAACTTGTTTAATCTCGGTAGCTCCTTCACCTTTATTACCAAGAAAACCCCAGATGGTGTTATTCTATCAACTTCTATACGAACATCTTCGAATTGTTTGCGCTTCCATAAATTCTTTATTGCAACCTGTAATTTGTCGTCAGCTGGAATTGTAATTTTATCGCCTACTCTGAGCCCACTTAACGCTATAATTGTTTCTGAATGAGAGAAAATATTTCCTTCAACAGAAATACCCGAAATAGTTAATTCAGTTTGAGCGAAAATATTTTGGCAAATAAATATCAATGAAAAAGATATTAATAACAGTATCCTACTTTTTAAGCGCATTGACAACCCATTGAATGTAATTTGAAGCTGAACTTGACTTTTCATCTCTCAGTTGTGATGATGTTTTACCAAAACGTCGCTCTCTTTGCATATAACTTTCTATAGAATTATAAAAATCTTCTCTTCGAAAATCAGGCCAATATTTGTTCGTTATGTAAAACTCACTATAAGCTACTTCCCATAATAAAAAGTTACTTAATCTCATTTCTCCACTTGTTCGAATTACTAAATCTGGGGCAGGCAAACTATTTGTTTGAAGATATGATGAGAATTTTTCCTCGCTTATATCTTCTGGTGATATTTTCCCGCGCCGAACATCTAATGCTATCATTTGGACGGCACGAACAATATCCCACCGACCGCTGTAACTTAAAGCCAAAGTTAACGTAAGTCCTTTATTATTTTTTGTTTTTTCCTGAGCCGACTTTATTAACTTTTGCACATTCTTCGGTAGTGAGCTTAACTTACCTATTGTCAGAAATCTAACATTATTGCTGTGTAATTCATCAATTTCTGTTTTTAGATAATGTTCAAGCAAAAGCATCAAACCCTGCACTTCGGCAGATGGTCTTTTCCAGTTTTCTATTGAAAAAGCATATAAAGTCAAATATCCAATCCCCAGCTGCGACGAAGCTTTAACAATTTCGCGCACGCTTTCAATGCCTTCTTTGTGCCCGGCAATCCTTGGCAAGTTTCTTTCTGTTGCCCATCGACCATTACCATCCATAATTACAGCAACGTGATGAGGCAATTTACCTTGCTGCAGCAGGGCTTCTTGCTTTAATTTATCATCTTCTTTTTGTTCGATTAACCAATTATTTCCCACTTTTGTAATCTTGATTGTTATTAATTGTAAAATACAAATTTATTGTTATTTCAAGTAATATTCAAATAATTAATTTGCGTATTTATCCTTACATTTTAGATTATATAATTTTACGTTGAAAACTTAAAGAATGTTGTCGGATTTTAATTTTTCAACAAGATTTTTTATTGCATTTGCTCTGTGGCTAATTCTATTCTTTTCATTGTCTGTCATTTCGGCGAATGTTTTTTCGAAGCCATCGGGAATAAACATCGAATCATAACCAAATCCATTTTCTCCACGTTCTTCTGGAATGATTTTGCCTTCCACAGTTCCTTCTACAAAAAATTCTTCATTATTATCAATGTAACAAATAACGCATCTAAATCGAGCTTTTGCCTCTTTTAAATTAGCTTCTTGCAATATTTCGATCACTTTTTTCCTGTTTTCATTGTGATTTCCCTCTTCTCCTGCAAAACACGAAGAAAACACACCAGGCTTTCCATCTAAAAAATCAATCTCTAAACCCGAATCATCAGCAATAGTACTTATTTTGAATTCTTGAAAAAAAACTCTTGCTTTTATTGTAGCATTTTCATAATAAGTTGTTCCAATTTCCTGCGGAACAATTTTTTTACCAAAATCAGTAGAACATAATAAATCTATTTTATTGCAGGATAATAAATCTAATATCTGCTTGATTTCAGATAATTTATGTTTATTGTTTGTTGCAACTAATAATTTCATTGGTTTTTAAAAAATATATTTAACAACTGATTAACTGCATTAGTTGGAGTCAATTCACCTGAAAGTACATTTTTTTCAATCTCAGGTAACACTGCTGAAATATCAGGATTATTGAAGAATCTCTTTCTTAGTTCTTCCTCGATAATAGTATAAACCCATTCGAGAGTTTGTTGCCTACGACGTTGGTCGAATACTCCCAACCGCTTAGTTGTATCAACAAATCTATTAATCTCGGTCCAGATTTCAGGAATTCCTTTTCCTGTGAGTGCTGATGCAGTAACAGCATGAGTTTTCCATCCTTGTGTGGCTGGTTGCAACATGTTCAATGCCATTGAGTATTGATGGCAGGTAACTTTTGCCTTTTCCACGTTTGTTCCATCAGCTTTATTAACAATGAGCAAATCAGCGAGTTCGACAACTCCCTTTTTTATACCTTGCAATTCATCACCGGAGCCAGGTATCAAAAGCAACATAAAGAAATCAACCATAGAACGAACAGTTACTTCACTCTGTCCAACTCCCACAGTTTCGATTAAAATAACGTCATATTCTGCTGCCTCGCACAAGAGAATAGTTTCTCTTGTTTTGCGTGTTACTCCACCTAAGGCTCCACCCGAAGGAGAAGGTCGTATAAAGGCATTTGGTTCACGCGAGAGCATCTCCATTCGTGTTTTATCGCCTAATATTGAACCTTTGGTAATTGTACTGCTTGGGTCAATTGCAAGCACAGCAATTTTTAATCCCTGCTTGCAAAGATATGTGCCGAATGCTTCAATAAATGTGCTTTTCCCTGCACCGGGCGAACCAGTAATACCTATTCTGACTGATTTCCCAGTGTATGGTAATATTTTCTTCAGTACTTCTTGTCCGATTTTTATGTGTTCTTCGGAATTACTCTCAATTAATGTGATTGTTTTAGAAAAAATTGTAATATTCTGTTCTAAAACACCCTTAACATATTCATCAACAGTTAATTTTACTTTTTTCGCTTTGTATGTCTTTTTAACGGTTGGATTTATTTCAACTCCCGGCATAACAAATGAAGCGTATTCTTTGCCTGCATTTTCTGGCTGCCACTCAGGTTTGTAGGTTTTATTACTCATTTTGCAACTTTTAGTTTATTCATCTTCAATATTTTCGTCAAACTCATCAATTGGAATTGAATTTACTTTTATCCAATTAATAAAGTGTCTTATGCTGCTTGCAATAATGTAGAAAATCATAAATGGAAAAATAAGATGCCCTTTCGAAAGCAAAATAGCAATAAACGCAATTATAAAAAGCACAAATACAAACGGTCTTTCCTGAAAAGAGCGCTTGGTGGGGCGTGGTAAATTATCAAACTTAATATTTGATACCATCAGCAAAGGGACGGCAATTGTTAAAATGTACGGTATAATATATCTTAATTGGTCACTTAAATTTGTATCAAAATGATGAAAAATAATATATGAAATAATTGTTATTGCTGCCGAAGGTATTGGCATTCCTCGATAATATAGTTTATCCTCAAATGTTGATAGCAATATATTAAATCTTGCAAGTCGAAGTACTCCTCCCAAAGCCGGGAATGATGAAAGTAAAATCCCAAATTCACCCAATTGGTAGAAAAATACCTTATACAGCATAAACGAAGGAACTACTCCAAATGAAACTGCATCACACAAAGAATCGAGTTCAGCCCCAAGTTCGCTCGCCGCATTTATTAACCTTGCGGTAATTCCATCAAGCATATCGAATATTCCTGCAAGCAAAACAAATGCTGCTGCTGCTTTAATGTTATTGTTTGTTAAATATATAATTGCTGTGTACCCAGAAAACAAATTCCCAAGAGTTAGCAAATTTGGGACAACAGAACGAGTTATGCGTAGTCTAATCTTTCTCATTTTAATTTGCTGATTATTGTCTCGCAAGCCTTTACTTTATCACCAACTTTGACTAACACTTCTGCGCTTAGTGGCACCATTACGTCCATTCTCGAACCAAACTTCATCATACCAAATTTATCACCAGCGTTTACCTTATCTCCAACCTTTAACTCGCACACCAACCTCCGAGCAAGAATTCCTACAATTTGTTTGAAAAATATTTTCCCATATGGCGTCTTTAATCCAATTCTTGATTGTTCGTTTAGTTCTGATGATTTTGGGTGATAAGCTACTAAATATTTCCCCGGATTATAATCATAAAACTCGATTTCTCCCGTTGCAGGTACTCTGTTGACGTGAACATCCAGTGGTGAAAGAAATATACTAATCCGCCGAGCTTTGCTTTTTAAGTAAAAATTTTCGTCTTCTTCAACTATTTCTACTACTTTGCCATCTGCTGGTGATAATACCAAAGATTTGTCAATTCTCGCTTCTTCTGGTACTTTTCTTTCGGGGTCCCTAAAAAACCAGAAAGTAAATAAAATTAATAGCAAACCCACAGTAAATAGAACAATCCCTAAATATTTATGAGAAACAATAATAGGTGAAAATATTAAAATTCCACCAATAATGAGCATCACTATTATATTATCAGTTCCATATTTTGTAAGCATATCACTTTTTCAATTATTTGCAAATACAAAAGTAATATTTTTTTTGAGAACAGCAAAATTCATACGATTTGTACATATACAACTACAACGTCAAAGCTGATAATTTGTTACTTGATTTTTCATAAATGTGTTAAAAATAATCTGTGAACAAGATTGTTAGTTGAAACTAATTATTTGTTTTTTAATAACTTAACATTAATTTAAATAAAAAAATCTCTAAATATTTACTATAAGTTTGTTATCTTGCAGATTAAAATTAATATAAAAATAAATCTTTTTTGAATATCAAATTTGAGGAGTTGTTTTAATGCAAGAAAAAGTATTCACTACAATTGATGGCAACGAAGCAGCGGCTTATGTTGCATACAGAGTAAATGAAGTGTGCGCTATCTATCCTATTACTCCTTCTTCTAATATGGGCGAATGGGCAGATGAATGGGCTGCAAAAGGTATAAAAAACATTTGGGGAATTGTTCCGACAGTTTGTGAAATGCAAAGCGAAGGCGGTGCTGCCGGTGCAGTTCACGGCTCTCTTCAAGCAGGCGCTTTGACTACCACTTTTACTGCTTCCCAAGGATTACTTCTTAAAATTCCTAATATGTTTAAAATTGCTGGTGAGCTTACTCCTACTGTCTTTAATATCACCGCTCGTGCACTTGCTACGCATGCCCTTTCAATTTTTGGTGATCATAGCGATGTTATGAGTGCACGCTCGACTGGTTTTGCCTTTCTTGCTTCGGCATCAGTTCAAGAAGTAATGGATTTTGTCTTGATTGCACAAGCTTCTACGCTCCATTCAAGAGTTCCATTTTTGCATTTCTTCGATGGCTTCCGTACTTCTCACGAAGTTTCAAAGATTGAACTAATTAGCGAAGATGTGATGCATAAAATGATACCTGATGAACTCGTTCACCAACATCGTTTACGTTCTCTTTCTCCAGATAGACCAGTTATTCGTGGTACTGCCCAGAATCCAGATGTTTTCTTCCAAAATCGCGAAACTAACAATAAATTCTACAAAACTTGTCCTGATATTGTTCAGCAACAAATGGATAAATTTGCCGAACTTACAGGTCGTCAGTATAAGATTTTCCAATACGAAGGCGGTGAGAACGCTGAACATATAATTGTTATTATGGCTTCTGCTTCCGAAACTGTTCAGGAAACTTGCAAGTATCTCAATAGCAAAGAAGGACAAAAAACAGGTGTTATTAAAGTTCGCCTTTATCGTCCTTTCGACATTAAACGTTTTATGGAAGCAATTCCTTCAACTTGTAAAACCATCTCTGTTATGGATAGAACAAAAGAACCAGGCGCAATTGGCGATCCGCTCTATCTTGATGTTATTACTGCTCTCCACGAAGGATTGGCACAAGGTTATGGTTCAATTAAATCTATGCCTAAAGTTTTAGCTGGAAGATACGGTTTAAGTTCTAAGGAATTTACGCCTGCAATGGTTAAAGCTATCTTCGAAAATGCTCAAAGCGAAAACCCAAAAAATCACTTTACAGTTGGAATAAAAGATGATGTTACTTTCACAAGCCTTGAATACGACGAAAACTTTAATATTGAGCCTGACAATGTTTTTCGTGGACTCTTCTACGGTCTTGGTTCAGATGGTACGGTCGGTGCAAACAAAAACTCTATCAAGATTATAGGCGATGAAACTGATTTCTATGCACAAGGTTATTTTGTATACGATTCAAAGAAAGCCGGTACCATGACTGTTTCACACTTGCGTTTCGGACCCGAACCTATTCGCGCTCCATATTTAGTTTCACACGCTAATTTTGTTGCTTGTCATCAAACTGTTTTCCTTGAAAAAACTGACTTTATCTCGAAGCTTGTCCCTGGTGGTGTGTTCCTAATTAATACTCCATTCCCGATTGACCAAGTATGGAATACTATTCCTTGCTCTCAACAGAAGATGATTATTGATAAAAAGATAAAAGTTTATGCTATCGATGCACAGAAAGTTGCAGAAAATAGCGGAATGGGGCGCAGAATTAATACTGTAATGCAAGTTTGTTTCTTCGCCATTTCTGGTGTTCTTCCAAAAGAACAGGCTATCGAAGCTATTAAGAAATCTATTATCAAAACTTATGGTAAGAAAGGTGATGAAGTTGTTGCAATGAACCTTCGAGCCGTTGATAATACATTAGAGAACTTATTTGAAGTGCCAATTCCAAATGAAGTTACTGCCGATTGGGACATCGCTGCTCCGGTCCCCGATACAGCTCCCAAATTTGTTAAAGAAGTGCTTGGCGAAATCATTGCTGGTCGTGGGGACAATCTTCCTGTTAGCGTTTTCCCTGTTGATGGAACTTATCCAACTGGAACAACTCAATACGAAAAACGAAATATTGCTCTGCAAATTCCGGTTTGGGATGAAAAAACTTGTATTCAATGTGGTAAATGTGCAATTGTTTGTCCTCATGCAACTATTCGTATTAAAGTTTACGATCCATCATATCTTGAAAATGCACCCGAAACCTTTAAATTTGTTGATGCAAAAGATAAAGAGTTCGAAGGGTTAAAATATACTATCCAGGTGGCCCCGGAAGACTGCACCGGTTGTGGTGTGTGTGTAGAAGCTTGTCCTGCTAAAAATAAATCTAATACCAGCTTGAAAGCATTAAATATGGCTCCACAACTCCCACTGCGCAAGCAAGAAGCAATAAACTGGGATTTCTTTCTATCAATCCCTGATATTGATAGATCAAAAATTAAAGTTACCCAAATTCGCCAGCAGCAAATTATGCGTCCACTATTCGAATTCTCTGGTGCTTGTGCTGGTTGTGGCGAAACTCCATACGTTAAATTAATGTCTCAATTATTTGGCGATCGTGCGATTGTTGCAAATGCTACCGGTTGCTCATCAATTTATGGCGGTAACTTGCCTACAACTCCTTGGTGTTACGACCATAATGGCCGTGGTCCTGCCTGGTCTAATTCACTTTTCGAAGATAATGCTGAATTTGGTTTTGGTTTCAGACTTGCTATTGACAAACAAAATGAAGTTGCACAAATGCTTCTTAAAAAACTTTCTTCTCAAATTGGTGAAACTCTTGTCGATGAATTATTAAATGCTGATCAATCAACCGAAGATGGTATTAATAAACAACGTGAAAGAGTCCAAGCTCTCAAAGAGAAACTTAATTTAATGGGGAAAAATGATGATGTAAATAATTTGCTTGTGGTTGCTGACTATCTCGTTAAAAAATCTGTCTGGATTATCGGTGGCGATGGCTGGGCTTATGATATTGGTTATGGAGGGCTCGATCATGTTCTTGCATCAGATAGAAATATAAATGTTTTAGTTCTCGATACCGAAGTTTACTCAAATACTGGAGGTCAAACCTCTAAAGCAACTCCTTTGAGCGCTGTTGCAAAATTTTCTTTCGGTGGAAAACCTACTGGTAAAAAAGATCTTGGACTAATGGCTATGTCCTACGGAACTGTTTATGTAGCTTCTGTTGCTTTGGGGGCAAAAGATGACCATACTCTCAAGGCTTTTCTTGAAGCAGAAGCATATAATGGACCATCAATCATTATTGCTTATAGCCACTGTATAGCTCACGGTATTAATATGGAAAAACCATTAGAACACCAAAAAGCAGCTGTTGATTCTGGTCAATGGTTACTATATCGCTATAACCCTGAACGTACTCGATTAGGACAAAATCCTTTAATTTTGGATTCACGTTCTCCAAAAATGCCTGTTGAAGAATATATGAATATGGAAAATCGTTTCAAAATATTGCTCAAAAGCAAACCCGAAGCAGCAAAATTATTCTACAAAATGGCACAAGAAAATGTAGAAAATCGTTTTAAATTCTATCAATATTTAGCCGATAGAAAGTTTGATGGTGTTTCTTAATAATTCAATTAGTTAATAAATTTGGAGTTAGTTATGGATTTGACATCAAAATATTTAGGAATGACGCTGAAAAATCCATTGATTGTTTCTGCGTCTCCTATTTCTAAAGAAATAGATAATATTAGAAAAGCTGAAGATGCTGGCGCTGCAGCGATTGTTCTCTATTCTCTTTTTGAAGAACAATTGATTTTAGAACAAAAAGAGATTTTCTACCACACAACTCAACATAATGAAATTACCCCCGAAGCATCTTCATTTTTCCCTGAACCTTCTGAATTCAAGTTAGGACCTGAAGAATACTTAGAGCATATTGCAAAAGCTAAAAGCGCTGTTACAATTCCAGTTATTGCAAGTTTAAATGGAAAAACAGAAGGTGGTTGGACCGACTATGCAAAAAAAATGCAGGATGCAGGTGCTGATGCTATTGAACTTAATATTTATAATATACCCACTGATACAATGCTTTCATCCGAAGCAATTGAGAACAGATATTTAAATATTCTGAAAGCCGTCAAAAATGCTATTTCTATTCCTGTTGCTTTGAAACTAAGTCCATTCTTTACTAATATGGCAAGTATGGCAAAGCGCTTTGATGAAACTGGTGCCGATGCACTTGTTCTTTTCAATCGCTTCTACCAGCCAGATGTGAATCTAAACGATCTTGAAGTTGTCCCGAATGTTGATTTAAGCACTTCTGCTGATATTAAGTTACCATTGCGTTGGATTGCAATACTTAAAGATAGAGTAAAAGCCGATCTTGCTGCAACTTCTGGTGTTCATACTGGTGAAGATGCTATCAAATACTTGATGGTTGGTGCTAATGCTGTTATGATGTGCTCGTCCCTGCTTAAAAATGGCATCTATCACCTTAAAACTGTTTTGGATCAGATACAAAGCTGGTTGGAAGCAAAAGAATACGAATCCGTTGCACAAATGCAAGGTTCTATGTCCCAGTCGAAAATTGGCAACCCTGAAAGCTTTGAACGTGCTCAATATATGCGTGCAATCAATAATTACAAATTTGGCTATTAATTCTAAAATAATGCAAAAAGGGGCTGTTTTCTGTAAGCAGCCCTTTTTTTATATGTATTAAATTCAATAATCTATTCTAATATATACTTTATTCTATTGATGTTTCCATCTATGTTACTTCGCCCATCAATCTTAAATATTTCGCATAGCAAAGGATAAATATCAACATTTTCCAATGTCCCAACTCTGTAATTCTGTTTAAACTTATTACCAACTGCAAAAAATATTCCATGCATATCTATATGATGTGAATCATAACCGTGTTCAGCAACTGCGTTATACGTGCTTTTGCCATAAATTAACTTGAAACCAATATCCGCCACTACAACAATTGGATAAATATAAGGGTTTTTATTAAAGCTCCAGTAAGCGGGAACTTCGCTTTTATAATAAACTTTATAATTCCTTTCTGCTTTTTTTAGTCTATTATATACTAATTCAATATTTTTTTCATCTTTTGGCTTGATCATAGTAATGGCAGATGAACTATTGACTTCACATTCTATTTCTCCGATTATATCTTTAATGTTAATAATTCCATCTTGACGGATGTTTGTCATACCGTGGTCAGATAAAATAATTATATTAATGCTGTCTTTCATTCCGATTAATTCAATCTTTTGCCTAAGCACTCCAATAAGAGAGTCCAGCACAGCAACTGTTGAATCAATTTGACGCGAGTATGTTCCATATTTATGACCTTCCGAATCAGTATCGTGAAAATATAGAGTTATAAAATGTGGTCTTTCGTTATAAGGAAGTTTCAGCCACTCAATTATTCCATTTATTTTATTCTCATGAGGTTCATCGTGATTGTATGCTTTGTAATAATTCGGTCGACGGTTTTCATCCCAAACCTCAGAACCAGGCCAATAGTAAGAAGCAGTAATGATTTTATGTCGGCGTGCCGTTTCCCAAAATGCTTCACCCCAATACCAAACTGGATTTTTCACAGCATTTGAATCAGAAAGTCGGTATCTTTCTCCATATAAATTTTCAAAAAAGTTAGAGATTAACCCGTGATTTTGTGGATACATCCCTGTAATTATGCTTAAATGGTTAGGGAATGTAATACTTGGAAAAGATGGCTTAAACGATAATGCCGAAACGCCTTCTTGCTTAATTTTATCTAAATTTGGAGTAATTCCTCTTTCTGCATAATCCCAACGAAACCCATCAAGTGAAATTAATAAAACATATGGTTGAGGTTCACTTGCTTTTATTGGTAAAATACAAAATAGCACAAATAAAAGCACATTAAATAATTTTTTCATAAAAATATAACATTAAATTCTACAAATAGCGAAAAATACTATTAAAATGTTAATTTTTCAAAAATTCTTGGCTAATATAAAAAAAGCAGGTAAAAACCCTGCCTTTTTATAGTTAGGAAATCCTCTCCATTGCTAATTGTTTAAGCTCAGATAATACTTTTTCAATATCAATCCACGAAACTGGCTTGGAAAAGAAATTAGTAGCACCATTTTTTAAAGCAAGTTCATCAAGATTAAATTGGTCGCACGCTGAATAGATAATTACAGGCGTATCAGGGTCAATCTTTTTTATTTCTTTCATTAAGTCAATTCCATTCATTTCTTTCATCAAATAGTCTGTCAAGACTGCAAGATATTTTCTTTTTTTGAAATGCTGAATTGCCTTTAATGGATTTTCAAATGCATCACATTCAAATCCATTTAAAACCAGCACATCATTCAGTACTTCGAGTGAAGAAATGTCATCGTCAATTAACAAAACTTTCATTTTAAGCCTTCCAAATAAAAATGCAAAAACATAATATATTAGATGCAAAATACGAGCCAATAATTATTACTAATGAATAATCTTTTAAGTTGTTAAAAAATAACAGATTAAGCGTAGAAAATAAACGTTCAAAATCGAACCGTGTTCAAATTTGAACGCTCAAAATAATACATATTATTTATTTGAAAAAAGTTATTTTTGTAGTTGTTTTTTTAATCAAAATATGTCGCAATCTCGAAAGATAATTAAAAATTTTGTTTGGTTGAGTATTGCCGAGTTCGCAACTAAAGGTATTAGTTTTTTCAATAACGCTTATTTAGCTCGCGTAATTCTTGCTGATGGTTATGGCAAAATTAACTTTGCAATTGCAACAGTTACGTATTTCATAACTTTTGTTACATTAGGCTTGAATGTTATTGGAGCTCGTGAAGTAGCTCGCAATCCTGAACGCAAGGTTTTCTTCGTTAATTCAATAATTTCTATTAGATTACTTTTATCTTTTTTTGCTAACGTTGGTTATTTTGGGTTTACTTGGATTAATAATTTTTCCGATTCTCAAACATTAATATTAATAATTGCTTCATTCTATATTCTTTCATCAGTTTTTACGATTGATTGGTATTACCAAGGAATTGAAAAAATGGAGGTGCTTGCAATAAGACAATTCCTTATTGCAACCCTTAATTTTATCGGAATTGTTGTGTTTGTTCATTCACCTGATGACGTTGTTATTGCAATTGTTGTTATGGCTTGCTCGACTTTACTAAATACTCTACTTCTTCTAATCCCATATTTTCGTGAAACTTGTTCGTTTGCTTTCAACTTCAATTTTCAACAATTAATCCCAATTATCAAAGATGCAGTTCCCGTCTCATTGTCGCAATTGCTTCTAGTTTTTCTAAGTAGTTCGAGTATAATATTAATTGGGATTTTGCTTCCATTTGCAGAAACGAAATTGGGTATTTACACCGCTGCCAATAAACTTATGGTGCTGTTGTTTCTTCCAATAACAGTTATTCAAATAGTCTTCTATCCATATTTTTCAAAAGCAGACGATCTGAATGAGCGACAAAAAGCATACGAAAAATACATTACCTTGAATATTATTATTGGGGTTTTTCTTTCCACATTTTTCTTTTTATTCGCTAAGAATGCCATTGAATTAGTCTATGGGAAAAATTATACCGATTCGGTAACACTACTAAAACTTATGATGCTGATTGTAATGATGTCCTATATTTCTCAAACTGCTATTCATCCACTTATTGCCTGGAAAAAAGAAAAAAAAGTATTGAAAATCATTTTTCTTGCAGCAGTAATCAATCTAATTCTAAATTCTATTTTACTACTAAAACTTGATATTATTGGAGCTGTTTGGGCTAATATTGCTACTGAAATTTTTCTGATGTTTTGCTTTATTTTGATTATCAGGAAAAATATTCAGCAATATCCATTTATTTTGATTAGTAAAATTTTATTTATAGGACTATTGTCCGGCTTTTTTGCCTATCAGGTTTTAGCCTGTACTAATTCAGTTTTGTTAAGTATAATAACGTCATTAATTACATATTTTTTTATTATTTTAGTTGTTAAAATTATTACTATACGAGAAATAATAGGTTATCTGAAACGATGAAATACGACTACATTATAGTAGGTGCTGGCTTCGCTGGGTGTGTGCTTGCTGAAAGGATTGCTAACCTTTTGGATAAGAAAGTATTAATAATTGAAAGAAGAAACCACATCGGCGGAAATTGTTTTGACTATTATGATGAAAATGGCATTCTGATTCATAAATATGGTCCACACATTTTTCACACAAACAACAAAAAAGTTTGGGACTATTTATCAAGATTTACTAATTGGCATTTTTATTTTCACAAAGTCTTGGCGGTTGTCGAAGGTAAAAAAGTACCTTTGCCATTTAATTTAAATTCTATTGACTTGCTTTTCCCAGAGCATCTCTCCATCAATTTTGCTAAAAAACTCGTTAGTAAATATGGCTATGGACTGAAAATTCCGATTTTAAAGTTAAAAGAAGAAAATGATGATGATTTGAAATTTTTAGCCGAGTATATCTATTCAAATGTTTTTATAGGATATACTTCAAAACAGTGGGAACTTAATCCAACGGAACTCGATTATAGCGTTACTTCACGAGTCCCAATTCTCATTGGGCGTGATGATAGGTACTTTCAGGATACTTTTCAAGGAATTCCTAAGCAAGGATACATCCATTTATTTCAAAATTTGTTGAGTAATAAAAACATTAGTGTTCTTCTCAACATTGATTATAAGTCTGTTCTTGATGAGTTGAAATATAAAAAATTAATTTACACAGGTGAAATTGACTATTTTTTTGATTTTGAGTTTGGGCAGCTTCCATATAGAAGTTTAGAATTTGAAGTAAGAAACCTAAAACAAAATTATTTTCAAGAAACTGCTCAGATAAATTATCCTAATAATTATGATTTTACTCGTATTACTGAATTCAAACATTTTCTTCCGTATAATAATGATTCTACAACAATTGCACTTGAATATCCTACTAAATACGATAGGAACAAAAATGAGCCATATTATCCTATCCCAAAAAAAGAAAATGATGAATTATATCAAAAATATTGGCAGTTAGCTCAGCAACTACAAGGAAAAGTTTATTTTGTAGGTCGCTTAGCAGAATATAAATATTATAATATGGATCAGGTGATTGCTTCTGCCCTGATGTTATTCAATCAAATTGCAAGCGATGACTAATGAAAATTATTTCAATAGAAACAAGTGGCAGCGTATGTAGTGTTTGTCTTTCAATCGACAAAAATGTTGTTGCTGAATATAGTATTTTAAAAAGTTTTGAACATGATAGACTACTTGCTTTGCTTGTGCAAAGAATACTGGATGATTTTCAAATGACAGTGGCAGATATGGATGCTGTGGCTGTTTCCTCAGGTCCTGGTTCATTCACAGGGCTCAGGATAGGCGCTGCATTTGCAAAAGCTCTTTGTTTTGACAATAATCCAAGGTTAATTGCTGTGCCTACTCTTTCTGCAATGGCACTTTCAGCAGCAGATTTTTCTGAAAATTATCAAGATATTTGTTGCGCTACAAGTTCTCATAAAGATTTTGTTTATTTTCAAAAATTTGATAAAAATGGATACCCGATAAACGATATAATTTTTGATACAATTAATAGCGTGATTGAATTTTGCTCAGATAATTCATTGCTTTGTGGAAATGGATTTTCTCGCATAGGCAAAAAGTCGCTTTTCTGTAATGGTATCTCGTCAACAATCATTAATAAACTTGCTGTTAATTTATTTGAAACTAATTCGTTTATTTCTTCAAAAGATTTCGTTCCAATGTATGTGCAAGAATTCGTTCCAAGAAGTAATGAAAAATAAATGTTTTATAGTAATATTTTTATTATTAATCGTAGGGCTAACACTAAATGCCCAAACTACTGATGTATTGATAGAAAAAGGTAAATTATCACTGTTTAAGAATAATTACCAAAGTGCTATTAAATTTTTCGAACAAGCAATTTCCAAAGATTCAAATTCTTTCGAAGCGTATTATTATCGAGGATTAGCACATTTATACAGTAAAGATTTTTTCAAAGCAGTGGATGATTTCACAAGCACTATTCTTCTGAAAAATGATTTTGCTGATGCATATAATAGCCGTGGCCTTGCTTATAGCTACTTAGACCAAATTGAACTTGCTCTGTATGATTTTTCACGTGCTATCGAGCTTGACCCAAAATTTGCCGAAGCATATATGAACCGAGGAAGTTATTATTTGGCAGTCGAAAACTTCGAACTTGCCCGCAAAGACCTTGAAAATGCCGCAAAATATTCAACTACTAATCCTGAGCTGTTTTTTCTTCTTGGTAAGCTCGAATATGCTGCTCATAATTATCAAAAATCAGTAGATTATTTTACTAAAAGCCTTTCGCTTGGTTTAAAGGATGAAAAAGTGTATTTTAACCGTGGCAATACCTATGTGAAGCTAAATCAATTTCAAAAAGCAATTGACGACTATACGAAAGTGCTCGAAATTAATCCCGAAGATTTATTTTCATACAATAATCGAGCTTTTTGTTATGATAAATTAGGGATGGCAAATCAAGCTGAAGCAGACAAACAAAAAGCTCAAGAAATTCGCGAAAAAATTTATCCTAAACCTGTTTTTGGAGAAATGAAATTTGTTTCCGATCCAGATAGTGTTGTTTTATTTATGCTTCCAGACAACTGGTACTATTGGTTTGTTAAAGATTCAACAAAAATTAATATTTTAGTTTCCAAAGATTATATTAATCCTTATTCCGATGTCCTAAATATCGGAGCTAATGGTGCGTTAATCTGCAATTTAACCAATGATATTTCCAACCGTAGCGACGATAATATTGTTGAATTTTGGGAAGCTGCAAAATCCCAAGTGGCTGAGAAATTTGAAATTTACGAGTTTAAATATAAAAAATCTATGCGATACAAAGGCACTCAGGCTTTTGAAAATCTTAGCCGCGTGCAATATAAAAATACACATAAAATTTTTAATATGCTTGAATTTGCTATGATTCAAAATGAAAAAATCTTCTTCATTAATTTTCAAGCACCTGAAGATGAATTTTTCCTTTACGAAGAAATGTTCCAAAAAATCAAAAATTCCATTGAAGTTAATTTCACCAAAGAGGTTTCTAAATGAAAAAGATTTTGATTGCTCTTACCGTTTCCTTACTATTGTTTGGTTGTTCGAAAAATTCTGAGAATAATACTATCAAGTTTTGGCATTTTTGGAGCGAACCAAATCAAAAACAAGCTTTATTGGATTTAATCTCTCAGTTTGAGAAAAAATATAATTGTAAAGTGGAACTTACCGAACTAAGCTGGAATGACGGTAAAACTAAACTTATTGCTGCTTTCAATAGTGGCACTGCACCAGATGTTCTCGAACTTGGTTCAGATTGGGTTGCTCAGTTTTCTTCATCAAATGTGTTGAAATCTTTGAATGCTGATAGCTTTTTAGTTAATAAATTCATTCCATTTAGCTTAGAACCTTCATATTGGAATAATAATTTATATGCTATTCCCTGGGTAGTTGATACTCGCGTATTATTTTTTAATAGAGAACTCCTTAACAAAGCTGGAAGAGATGGCAATCCGCCAGCAACGATGTCAGAACTTCTTGAAATGGCTCGTGCAGTTCATTTAGGAAATGATATTTATGGCTTTGGTGCTAATGGTGCTGACCCACACCGTCTTTACAAAAAAATATTGACTTTTTTTTGGACTTTTGGTGGCGATATTTTTTCGCCGAATGGCGAATTGGTACTTGCAAGTCCACAGAATGCTTCTGCTCTCAGCTTTTATAAAGAATTATCTAAATTCGGGATGATTGAAACTCAACGTCAGTTAGATGCTGCATTTGTCCAGGGTAAAATTGCATTCTGGATTTCAGGTGGCTGGCTTATTCAAAAAATTCAAAACGAAAATCCTAAATTAAACTTTGGAATTTCTACTATTCCTACTTATCAAAATAATCCTGGTGTATCTTTTGCTGGTGGTGAGTACCTTGCCATTAATAATAAAACGAAAAACTACTTACTTTCAGCAGAATTAGTGAAATTTTTAACTGATGGCAAAAATGCTATTGAATTTTGCAAGAAAGTGAATGAAGCCGGTTTCCCTGCTGATAAGAATTACTTCAAAAACAACGATCTTGTCAATTCCGAAAACAAAAAAGCTTTTGCCGAACAACTTATGTCAGCTCGAATGACACCAGTTCATCCGCACTGGCTCGAAATCGAAGAAATAATTGAAAATGCCGTCGTTGAAGTTCTTTACGATAAAGTTGATGCTTTCACCGCTTTGAAAGATGCACAAAACCAAATAAAATCATTGTTGGACAAAAAGTAAATAAATATGAGGAATATACTGATATTATCCTTTTTTGTTTTGAGCTTTATGCTTTTTTCATCCTGTTCTGATAGCAAAACCAAACAGAAAAAATTTCTTAATGCTTACAAAGAAATACTTATTGCAAGAGAAACAATTGCCGATTCAACAGAAGCAAACAAAAAAGTAGCAGAGATTTTGAAAAAATATGATTATGACGAGTCTAAATTTCGCAGAGATTTTTTTGAATTAGCAAAAAATTCAGATGATTTCAGAACACTTTTGGATTCTTTGCGCAATTCTATTATCAAAGATACCATCAGGTGACTATGACAGAGAATCTTTTGCTTGCTTTTATTCTGACAACCTTAGCTGGTCTATCGACTGGTATAGGTAGTGCTATTGCTTTCTTTGCAAAAACTACTAATAAAAGTTTTCTCTCGATATCACTTGGTTTTTCTGCTGGCGTGATGATTTATGTTTCTTTAGTCGAAATTTTTGCAAAAGCACGAAATTCATTGTCCGTTCATTTTGGCGATTCTCTTGGATATATTTATACCGTCATCGGTTTTTTTATCGGTATATTGGTGATATTGGTGATTGATAGATTAATCCCATCTTACGAAAATCCACACGAAGCTAGAACTATTGAAGAAATGAATGATGAAGCCGAAAAATCAAAAAAACTAAAACGTATGGGCGTGCTTACCGCACTCGCTATTGGTATACATAACTTTCCCGAAGGTATCGCTACTTTTACTGCAGCCCTGACAGAACCAAAACTTGGTATTTCAATTGCAGTTGCCATTGCAATTCACAATATTCCCGAAGGTATTGCTGTATCTGTGCCTATGTATTTTTCTACTCAAAGCCGCAAGAAAGCTTTCTGGTATTCTTTTACTTCTGGTTTAGCCGAGCCTGTCGGTGCTATTATGGGTTTCTTTCTTCTTAAAGCTTTCTTGGATGATTCTACTTTTGGTTTTGTATTCGCTGCTGTTGCAGGTATTATGGTGTTTATCTCAATTGATGAACTTTTACCCACAGCTCGTGAATATGATACAGGTCATAAATCAATTTATGGTATGGTTGCTGGAATGTTCGTTATGGCGTTTTCACTCCTGTTGTTTATTATTTAAAGGATCTCGTATGATTATTCTTACTAAAATTGATGGCAACAAAATCACCGTTAATGCCGATGAAATTGAAACAATCGAAACTTCCCACGATTCTATCATAAGCCTAAAAAGCGGTAAAAAGATTTTAGTCAAAGAAAACTCGCACGAAATTATTGCTCTTGTTGTTGAATATCGCCGTCAATGCAATTCTAAAAGCGATGAAATTGCCCCTTAAATATTTCTCTTTTACTATTTTTTTATGTTTAAACTCCTTCTGTTCGTTTTCTCAAAACGCTCTTAATTATAGTTTCCAAAAAAATCTTGATAATTATTCATTCTTGTTTAATTTCTATTACACTATTAATTCGAACTTGGGACAATTTGAAATTAATCAAAACTACTCAGGAAATTCCAATGCTTATATTAAAAACTATTTTCGTGATGATGAGAATTTGAATTTTACTTATAAAAAAAACATTACAGATAACTTCAATATTATTTCAGTTTCTAACTATCTGAGCAATTCGGATAAACGTTCTATTGTCAACATTTACCAGCGAACTAATTCTTCCTTAGGATTAGAGTATAGTAATTCTCAATTTTCAGTCAATTCTACTTATGGTATCGAAAAAAATAAACATCAGCATTTCGATTCTTACGGTAACATTGTAAATATTCGTTATAATCTTACTCAGCTTGATTTTGATGAATTCTCTGTTTCTTCTGATGGGTTGGGCGAATTTTTGAAATTAGAGGATGGTAGGAATAACAAGGATATTTTACTTAGTCTTAATTTATTTAAAACCTATGACAACAATAATCATTTCAAAATTGTATCTAACTATAAGCAAAGCAATAGAGATTTCGGCTATTTCATTCCCCAGAGTTCGCCTGCTATCGAAACAAGACAAGAAGAGAGAATCCAAAATCAGATTTTAATTGCATACTCAATCACAAACTTTTTTACTCAATCGTTAACACTTTCCTGGGAGCGTTCCTCAATTGTGAGATTTTTCAACCGTTCGCTTCAAAACAATAATTATTCTTTTACAAATAGAAAGTTTGAAATCGACAATATATCTGTTAATTTAGAAAATAATTTCGATTTATCTTTTGTAAAGCAAAATTTTTCATTTTTCTTGCTGCGAAGAGCAGAAAATAATTATTTAGAAAATAAGTTCAATTTAAATAGTCCAGAATTTTCAACTCTAATTAATTACGAAAAACAAAAAGATAATATATACACAAATTTTCGTTTCTCTTCTGTAACATTTTTTGAGATTTCGAGAAAAAATACTCTTGGGATAAATTTCTCTTCTTCCATTACTCGATATGATACTCCAAGTAAATTTAATTATGATGATAGAGACGAACTTTCTATAACTTCAAGTTTACTATACACTTATCTAATTAGTAACAATTCAAAATTGAACTTGAATTTTGATATTTCTGCAACTCATCTTGTATTCTTAAAATCACAGCGTTCAGCTTTGAACAATTGGAACAGAATAATTAGATTTTCCCCTTCATTTGAGTACTCTTCTCAGTATTTCCAGATTAAACCGCAATTTGAAGTAATTGCTAATTATACAGTATACGATTTCGACAAACTTCCAAATTCAAGCAGAAGCCTTTCTTTTCGACAAATTTCATACAGTGACAGTATAAAATTATTTTTTTCGAAAGTTTTTTTTGCAGAAAGCAAAATTTACTATAAATACAATGAAAGAGGAGTATTATACTGGAGCTCGTTTGCTGAGATTCCTCAGCTTGCATATTCCGAACTTTTTTCCAATTTTATTTTTTGCACTAAATTATTAAATGATTATGCTAAATTTGGGATTGGTGTGCGAGGATATTCTTTAACTCAAACTAAACTTAACCGTTTATCTCAATTGAGCTCGACTAATATTTCACAAAAAAGTTATGGTCCTGAGATAAATATGTCTATTCAATTTATTAATAAATTATTCGTCAATATTTCAGGTTGGTATGAATTTAGATATTATAAAGGTGATAAAATCAAATCGCTTGTTAATTTTTTTCTACAAACGAATTACTTCTTGTAAAGTATGAAAAACTGTAATTATTGCAAGGTAGTTATCTTTCGCAGCGAAAAGGCTTCTATGACAAAAGTCGAGCCATTGCTGACTGAGATTAAACAAAAATATTCTATACCAGATGATAGATTTTATAATCTATTAATAGCCCTTTCAGAAGCTTTTAATAATGCTATTATACACGGAAACAAATTAAACCCTGAAAAAATTGTTGAATTGGAAATTCTTTGCAACGATACTGAAATGAAAATTAGCGTTAAAGACGAAGGTGAGGGGTTTGATTTATCGTCTGTGGCTGACCCAAGAGAATCCGACAACTTACTTAAAGAAAACGGCAGGGGAATCTTTTTGATTAGGTCTCTTCTTGATGACGCTAAATTTTATCCTTCAAAAAATGGGACAACCATCGAACTCATTTTTCGATTGACTAATACCTGATTTTGCTGAATTCTTCCTTTCCAATTTCACTTAGCCATTTATCCTTGTTTTCTAAAAAGTATTTTAAAGCAGCATCGTATTCGTTTGGTATTATTCCATCTAAAATAGCATCTTCTATTTTGCCTTTGATAATTCCAACAGGTTTGCTTGGAGGTAGATTACAAATTTTCATTATCTCTTCACCACGAACAGGCGACTGAAACTCTCGAAGCTTATCTTTTACCTGAACTTCTAGTACTTTTTGAGCAACTATATCGTAATTATTTAAATATTGTGCTTCTAAATATGGATTTTTGGTCGTAATATCTGCTTTGCAAAGAATAAATAAATCTTCAAGTGCATCTCCTGCTTGAAAAGCTAACCGCCTTATAGCCGAATCAGTTACCACTTCATCCACTAACTGCATCGGACGTTGATGGAGTCTGATTAATCGTTGAACATATTCCAGATTGTCAAGTGGAAATTTCATCCGTCGAAAAATATTGGACATTATCTTTGCCCCAAATTCCTCGTGCCCGTGGAAAGTCCAGCCGTTTGGAGTAATACGCTTTGTTTTATATTTACCAATATCGTGAGTAAGCGCAGCAAAGCGTAACCACAATTTATCACTAACGAGAGCAACGTTATCAAGCACTTTTAGTGAATGTAAAAATACATCCTTGTGTTTGTATTGTTTGCCGCCTTCTTCGATTATTTCAACACCGCTCAGATTATCCAATTCAGGGAAAATATATTTCAATAAGCCCGTTTTTTTGAGAATTAAAAGTCCTATGCTTGGTTTGTTCGCAGATAAAATCTTGAAAAATTCGTCTGTAATGCGTTCCTGAGAAATGATTTTTATTCTATCTGCCATTTGTGTAATTGCATCGAGTGAACTTTGATGTAGATGGAATTCCAGTTGTGCTGAGAACCTTGCTGCTCTCATCATTCGCAATGGGTCGTCTGAATAGGTTGTGTAAGGATCTAACGGTGTTCGAAGAATTTTGTTTTCAAGGTCATCTAATCCGTTAAAAAGATCTATTATTTCGCCAAATTTTTCTTCTAAAAGGCTTACTGCCAGTGCATTAATTGTGAAATCTCTTCTTTTAAGATCATCTTCTATAGTTCCAATGCTAACTATTGGTTTTCTCGAATTTGGAAGATATTCTTCTTTTCTTGTTCCAACAAATTCAAGTTGATAACCGCGATAGGGAAGCATAGCAGTTCTAAATCGCTCGAAAATAATAGCACTACGTTTTAATTTTTCCCCAACAAATTTTGCAAAAGCAATCGAGTCGCCAACAACAGTAAAATCAATATCTTTACGCTTGCGATTTAGCAGAACATCTCTAACATATCCACCGACAGCATAAACTTCTATACCAAATTCTTCTGCATATTCACTTATTCTTTTGACAATTGCTTCTTTAATTCTTATTTTAAGCATATAATTTATTCGTTGTAGTGAGCTACATCTTTAATATTAAAATAAGACTTTGAATTTGTATCTCGCCTGTCAATTGCAAGCAATGCAGAAGCATAAATCTCTCGCCACGTCAAGCCAAATTTTCCCATTAATTCTTCCGGTTCGCCACTTTCTCCGAATGTGTCTCGCACACCGACAAATTCAATAGGTACTGGGTAATTTTTAGCCAATACTTCGGCAACAGCACCTCCGAGACCTCCGTGTAATTGATGTTCCTCCGCTGTAACAATAGCACCGCATTCAAATGCAGCATCCACTATTGTTTGAACGTCGATTGGTTTAATAGTATGACAATTTATTACACGAGCTTTAATTCCCTTCCTCTTATATAATTCTTCAGCAGCTAAAATAGACTGCCAAACCATAATACCACAAGCAATTATTGCTACATCGTTCCCTTCGGTTAGCACATTTGCCTTGCCTAACTCAAAATGAGAATCTTTTTCCGTAAACATTGGAACAGGTGAACGGCCAAACCTAATGAATGCAGGACCTGCCATTTCTCCAATAGCAATGGTTGCTTTTTTGGCTTCTTCATAATCAGCGGGAACAACAACTGTCATATTTGGAAGTGTTCGCAAAAATGAGATTTCTTCGAGTGCTTGATGAGTAGCTCCATCAGGTCCAACAGTAATACCTGAATGACCACCGCCAATTTTTACGTTAGCATTATTATACGCAACAGAAATCCTTAACATATCGGAATTTCTAAATGCTGTAAATGCGCTATAGCTTGCAAAAAATGGGATTTTTCCAGAAAGAGCCAGTCCTGTTGCAATCGTTGTTGCATTTTGTTCTGCTATCCCTATTGAAAAGAATCTATCTGGAAATTTTTCCTGAAAAAATGAAGTAAGAACACTTCCAGTTACATCAGTACCTAACACAACTACATTATCATAGCGTTCTCCGAGTTCTACCAATCCTTCGCCAAAACCATGTCGTGTAGGTTTATTTCCTTTTATTTCGTATTTTTTCATGCTATTACCTTCGATTAAACTAAAATAATTCTACAATTTCACCTAATTCTTCAAGTGCTTTAATGGTTTGCTCTTCGTTTGGTGGATTCCCATGCCACTTATAATTGTCATGCATAAATGAAACACCTTTTCCCATAAAAGTATTTGCTATTATTACAAATGGCTTACCATTGTTATGAGTGTGATAATCTATGAATTTATCGAAAGCTGATAGGATTTCTTCGTAGTTGTGAGCATCAATCTCAACAACCTCAAAATTGAATGCTCTGAACTTGTCTGCTAATGGATATATGGACATTACATCACGCACCCGACCATCTATTTGGCAATCGTTGCTATCAACAATCCAACAAAGGTTGTCAAGCCTGTAATGTCCTGCACACATTGCTGCTTCCCAGCATATACCTTCCTGTAGTTCTCCATCTCCCGTCAAACAGAATACTCTTCTATCAGATTTATCTAAATACTTATCACTCATTGCCATACCTAATGCAATCGAAATCCCTTGACCTAACGAGCCAGACGAAGTCTCTAATCCTGGTAAATGGTGATCAATTCCAGGATGACCTTGCAATCGTGAATTATATTTCCTTAATGTCGATAGCTCAGAAGGTTCGAAATATCCTGCTCTTGCAAGTGTTGCGTATAATATTGGTGCAAGATGCCCTGCACTCAGAACAAATCTATCTCTTTCTTTCCAGTAAGGCTCTTCTGAGCGATAGCGCATAACCCCACCAAAGTATAATACAGAAAAAATATCAGCTGTTCCTAATGAACCACCACTATGACCAGACTTCGCCAAATACAGACTTTTTATTACATCTCTTCGTAATTCTAACGCAATTTCTGCACATTCTGATGGTTCGCGCCGTTTGTTTTGAAAGGTTTTTTCGCTAAATTTAATATTTATTGCCATATCTTTTTTTGATTTATGATTAATTATTTTTTCAAAATTAACAAAAAATAGACAATTTATGATATACTTTCAATAGACTAATTCGTTGAGTGTTTTTTTTTAGTAAATAATATATATTTGTATATTGTTTAATATATTTTTATCAAAATGAATAATATTGACAACACTCAAATGACTATTTCATATCGGCTTAATTTCTTCTCTAATCTGGGATATATTCTGCTGATTTTTTCTTTTCTGTTTACTACTAATGAAAGTATGATTAATAATAATTTCACAAATCACTCTATATTATATTTAGCAATTTTTTTTCTTATATCCTTCGCTATGATAATAATTGGGAAGAGGCAAAGAAAAATAATATTCGATGATGAAAAATTTGTCGTTAATAGTTCTAGTAATAATCAACTACACTTTTATAATGATTTGGATGAAGTTCATTTGGTTAGAAATCC